>Ga0210401_10000359_pt1 | contig 56667 bp, 48 predicted proteins | sample IncBWH32MmetaG_FD_150866 | JGI IMG/M metagenome (GOLD analysis project Ga0210401, IMG submission 150866) | Forest soil microbial communities from Barre Woods Harvard Forest LTER site, Petersham, Massachusetts, United States - Inc-BW-H-32-M | ecosystem: Environmental > Terrestrial > Soil >...
AAGGGCCGATGTAGTGATCGCCAATACAGATGGGGCAATGGTCAAGTGGCAAGATGAATTCCCTTCTCTGAATGGAAAAGTTCACGTGATCTGGAACGGATTCGATCCGGAGGAGCGCATTGAGCCGCTGCCGGTACCGCCACAAAATTACAAATCACTAAGCCACGTTGGGCACCTGTACCACAATCGAACCGCCACGCCGATCCTTGAATCGATCGAACGTTTGATCGCCGCAGGCCGTTTGTCGCCCGCAAGAATACGCGTGCGGTTGGTTGGGTCCTCCGAAGCTGGAGCGCTTCCGAATCAGGAGTTCCTTGACCGCGCACGGGACGAGGGCTGGCTGGACCTGGTCAACCAATGCATCCCCCAACGCGATGCGCTTCAGATCGCTCGGTCATCCGACAGACTTTTACTGTTGCAACCACAATCCGCTACGCAAGTCCCAGGCAAATTGTTCGAATACCTCCAAATTGGCAGGCCGATTCTGGCCCTTGTCCAGCCAGCTTCGCCGTCCGAGCGGCTCCTCAAGCGAAGCGGCGTGCCCCATCGTTGCGTGTATCCCGGCAGCGCTCCTGAAGCCATCGACGAAGTTGTGGCGGACTTTTTTGCCCTCCCGACCGCGGCTGTGGCTCTCAATTCCGGGTTCGAGGAACGGTTCAACGCCGACAACCAGGCGCAGACGCTTCATGCTCTTGTCCAGTCCTTGCACAGCAGTGCGAGTGAAAGATCTCAGTGCCGGGCCCAGAGAGATTTCCGATGGGTAGAACGATGAATACTCCACCGATTTTTCAAGTTCGTTCTCTTGAAGGCCGATAGGCCCGTTACTTTTCCGTTCGAGCACCCAACGGTTAAGTCTCTGCCCCGGCTGAGCCTTCTCATACTTGGGTATGACACTAAAACGAGCGATCATCGGGAAATTTGACAAGGCCCTGGGCCGGCCGTTACTTGGCCTACTCACAACCGCCAGAGCGCGTCGTCTGTTGAAAAAGAAAGATGTTGAGGTCAGATTCGACCAGATTTGGCTTCACCGATTGGGTCCCTATTTCATACCGGACGGAACGAAGTTCCAGTACTACGATTCAACGATTCTGTCGTGGAATGACGAAATTCCCGGTTACCTTCGAAATGCCAAAGACTATTGGTTCAGTTATTACCTGCCCAAACCAGGTGACGTGATTCTTGATGTCGGGGCCGGACACGGAGAGGATGTATTTGCGTTTTCGCGTGTGGTAGGTGGTAGCGGCCGCGTCGTAGCCATTGAGGCGCATCCGGTTTCATTTCGAATTCTCGAACATTTTTGCCGCCTGAACAGACTTTCCAATGTTACTCCCATTCATGCCGCCATCATGGACTTCCCCGGAATTGTAACCATCGACGACGGAGACCGCTGGGAAGCCAATACTGTCAGTACCACGCATAAACAGGGTGGGGCAACAATACGAGCCACGACGCTGGACGATATATGTAATGAACAAAAAATTACGAAGATCGATTTTCTAAAGATAAATATCGAGGGGGCAGAGACTTTTGCGCTGCAAGGCATGAGAGACATGATCGGCAAAGTCCGCTCGGTTTGCGTATGTTGCCATGACTTCCGCACCGAGCGAGGGCATGGGGAGCAATACCGTACGCGCGATTTCGTGGAGAAATTTCTCACCGGCAACGGGTTTGAGGTCTCGCGCCGCGCCGACGATCCACGAGATTACGTCCGCGACCACTTGTATGGACGGCGTGGTTCCTGATCGTACTCTATTGTCTTTGTGCGGGGGGCGATTGAACGGATCCATCACGAGCAACCTGCAAATAACCTTGATAGGTTTTTCTCCAAGTCAAATTGCTCTGGATATAATCGTGGAACCGTCTCGCCATCTGCTGCGATTCCTGCGGATGTGTAAGAAGATCGATCATCGCCTCCGCGAGAGCATGTTCGTCGCCGACATCAACGATTCGACCCGTAATCTTATCGGAAATGAGTTCAATCGAGCCGATCGCCCGAGTACAAACCACTGGCAATCCAGCCGCACCCGCCTCTATTAGAGCCAGGGGATGACCTTCCCGATGCGAGGCTAGAACGAATAGTTGCGCTTGTGCCAGATATGCAGGAATGCGTTCATGAGAAACATCTTTATACATTAAGACCCGTTCCCCCAGAGACAACTTATCGATCAGCGGGAGAATCTCTTTGAAAACCGGGCCATCGTGCCCGACTAAGACCAAGCGCACATTCGGAATCTTCTCCACGACAATTGAGAGGGCCCGCACCAAGACATCGTGACCTTTGATAGGTAAGAACGAAGCTACACTTATTACAGTGGGTCCAGAATGTTGCGGAAGAGGAACCTCAACTCCATCGGGAAATGCGAACAGCCCAAGATCCACGCCGTTGTAAATCGTCGTTAATTTATCAGCGACACCGGGCTCGATTGCGAGAAGATCCCCGGCAAGGCTATTTGACACGAGTATAAGCCGGTCGGCGTGCCTGAGCAAAAGCCTCCAGAAGCGTCTTTCGAGCCCAGTGGAACCTAGCGCGTTCGTGACGTCGCTATTATGAAACGATAGAATGATCTTGCCTTTAAACAGGTGAAGCCACTTGAGAACGATGAATAGCAGGCATCCGAGACCAGGAAATTGGGCGTTAATAACTTCAATATTGTGTCGATGAATTAATCGTCGCACGGCCCAACAGCGATACGGCAAACGATATACAAATGAGAACAGCCCCCGAACAGGATGCTTCTTATGAATGGGACTCCACAAGTTCAGACGATAAGGCCTTATCAGTTCCGGTCCGGCGGTGGCGCCCGATTCTGGCGCCTCTGAACTGATAAGCAAGTGGGTAGAATAAACTCCACCGTCACGAAACTCGCGGATGAGAGCCTTCACCACCTCGTTCACTCCCCCGCCCGCGACCAACTGGAGAGACCATGGGAGCACAAATAACCACCCCGGCTTGGCCCGATTGGATTGTTCGAGTGCCGCACTTGAGTCCGTATTATCAATCGAGCGCATACGACTTTTTACCCGCTTTGCGAACAAAGATAAAACAAAGATTTGTATAGTATCGATGAGCAGAAGCACTTTGGGAAGCAATTCCACCGTTCGAGAGGAAGAATGAGCCGCGTTCGTATTCTGATGACTGGTGTGTTTGCGAACTGGACGGGGTTCGCCGTCTCGGTCGTCACCTCCTACTTTCTCTCTCCATTTGTGGTCCACCACCTTGGAAATATTGCTTATGGCGTCTGGATTCTAGCAAATTCCTCCATCGCATATATGGCCCTGCTGGACCTCGGGATGCGCAGCGCCGTGACGCATTTTGTCGCCAAGCATCAGGCGCGGGGCGAAGACCTTGAATCGAGCCGAGCTGTCTCTGTTGCTTTGGCGTTTCGAGCCTTGATCAGCCTAGTGGTGATTGTAGCTAGCCTCGTCCTTGCGGCGTTTGCGTCTCGAATCTTTCGCATTCCACCCGACATGTGGTCCGTGGCGCAGTGGTCCATCGTCATAAGCGGCCTTAACTTGTCCTTCGGGCTGATTGCCGGAGTATTTGCAGGGGTGCTAGTCGGCTTACAGCGTTTTGAATTGACTGCCGGCATTTCTATCGCTCAGACATTGATTGGCGCCGCGGGCACTGTCTGGTTACTGGATAGGGGATACGGGATTGTTCCCCTCGCGCTAATGCAATTGATAGTTGTTGTCATCTTGGGAATCGCAACGATCCTACTTTGCCATCGAGTTTATCCCGGTTTGCGTCTCGGCTTTCGTTTTCTGGACCGGCGAATTCTTCCGGAACTTTGGCGATATAGTTTTTACCTGTTCGTCATAGCGGCGACAGGTCAAGTAATCTATTACACAGATAACCTGGTTGTCGGCGCCTTCCTTTCTGCGGAGGCGGTCACGCTTTACGCAATCGGCGGCCGGTTCATCGAATACATGGGACAGCTCGGGGCATCATTTGCGCAGACGTTCATGCCGATGGCGAGTAATTTGGCGGCGAACGATCAGCGAGATCAGCTGCGGCGGTTGCTGATTCACGGCACGAGGGCAGTGCTGTTTGTTACCCTTCCCGTAGGATGGGTATTGCTTTTCCGGAGCTATACCTTCATTGGCCTGTGGATGGGACAGCAGTATGCTCAGCCATCTGGCCGAGTTCTGCGAATTTTGCTTCTGTCGAGCCTTGCCATTGCTGGTAATCGCGTCGGCGGTAACCTGATACTTGGTCTTGGTCAACACAAACCTTTCGCATTATGGCAATCGGGCGAGGCCGTCGCGAATCTCGCCCTAAGCGTTTTTCTGGTCCGGAAAATTGGAATCTACGGCGTGGCTTGGGGCACTGTACTTCCAAGCCTGATAAGTCAACTCGTGCTGTGGCCTCGACATATATCGAAGCAACTGGGGGTGACTGTGTGGAACTATTTCCGAGAATGTTGGATCCGCCCAGCGCTGGCTACTGCGCCGTTTTGCCTTGCATGTGTTTGGAGCGATCATTACTGGGGCGCAACCAGCATGGCCTACTTTTTCCTCCAAATCTTGGCAATCCTGCCCCTCCTCCTCGTGGGCATAATTTTAATTTTCTGGACGGAGCTGAATTGGCAGTTACGCACCCGGGAAAGTGTTATTCGACGTATGTTCTTTAGCAAGCTGCAAGCCGGCGCGGAATAAAAAATATTGTGAGTGCGGTCCGATCATCTCGAAATCAATCCATATGTCCGGAAGATACTTCCAACACAATTACTCATCGCAGGGCTTGTGGCCCAGTTTGCCACCGTGGCTCTTTGATGACAGCCTGCTCTTGAGGACAGCTTACTCGCCGACGCATTTTTTAGTAGTATCCGAGAAGAGCCCACCGCCAATTTTACGAGTTTCAAAACGAAGGACTATCGATGAGATTTCAGATCCGCCTTTTCTTAATACTTTATGTTTTCATAGTCGGGGCAGGACACGGAACTCCCGCCTTCGGGCAGGTCGTCATTACGCCCGCGTCACCTCCGGTAGTGAACCAGGGAACCACATTTCAATTTACTGCGAACGTCCCGGTCACGTGGTCCTGTCCAGGGTGCGCGGGCAGCATCGATCCGAATACGGGAGTGTATACAGCCCCTCCGGTGGTAAATGCGCAGCAATCGTACGGTGGCTGCCAGCTTCTGCCCAACGATCACGTCTACAACACACGAATCGACTCCCTGCCAGTGAACCCAAACTCAGCGCCGTGGATTGCCGGGGCCGGAACCGTCCCTCTTAATTATCTACCATCGTGGAATGTTAACTATATTGATGGCTCGACTCCTGTCCAGAACATGGCGTTTTTCTATACAGCTGCCAACAATGGGCCTTTCTACATACCGCAATATCCAAAGGCAAGGATACAATCCGGCTGGTTTACCTACATTAACAACGCGACTCCCGGAGCCGCCAACGGCTACGACCGCCATTTCTTCATGATCAATCCGACGAACTGCACGATGCAGGAACTCTACAATTACTACGCGGCGGGCTATAACCCCAAATGTCCGACCTGCAACTCTCAGGGCGGAGTGAAATACAACGGTTCCGATTACGCCCTCCCTGCCCATGGAGCCACGGACGCGGCGGGGATGTATATCATGCCGCAGACATTGAGGCTTCAAGAACTCGAACAGGCCGTTGCCACAGGCGGGACGATCAATCACGCACTGAGGTTCACTTTGTCGAACGGGTACATTTGCGGTTCCGGTGTCGCCAATGCTTGCGGGGGAAACGCCCAAGGCACTCGTCATATTTGGCCAGCAACATCAGAAGCTCTTGTTGGCGGCGGGATTATCCCCTATGGAGCCAGGTTTCGACTCAAGGCCAGCTTCGATATTTCAAAATTCTCGCCTGGCGCACAGGTTTTGTTGAAGCAACTGCAGCAATACGGAATCATTTTGGGTGACGGTGGCTATAACTGGCAGATCGGGACAGAGGATACCTACAGACCGGATAACTATGCAGCTTGGCCCGTTGCAGGTAGTATTTTTAGAGAGATTTATCTGGCCGCGATCGCCCCGTCGAACTTTGAGGCAGTGGATGAATCGAGCTTGATGGTCAATCCCGCCTCGGGCGCCACAACGAAATCCGAAACCGTGGTAGGGACAAATTCCAAGGGAGCCTCCGCAGGTCGGCAGGTTGTGTTGGTTGGGGTAACCTTGAATCTTCCTAAGGACGCGGTTTACGTTCAGGCCTCGACCGCCGCGCAACAGCTTGTGGCCTACGTCAACGGATCATCCAATAAGAACGTAACCTGGAGCATGACTCCTGCAGTGGGCACGCTGACTTCAAGCGGCATTTATACTCCTCCCTCCGCGGTTTCATTTACGACGATCGCGACGATCACTGCAACCAGCCAAGCGAACCCGAATGTCGCCGCCTTAATGCAGCTTTCCGTGTTCCCGGCCGGTCCAATCCGAATTATTCTCGGCTCAAAAACACCCTACACTGACTCCCAAGGCAATGTCTGGCAGCCCAGAAGCGCAAATGGCGGCGGGGGAGATAATGCCAATTATGGACAGGTAGTATTAAGCGGTTCATGGTCCGGCGCGGATGCCCAGCTCTACAAAAACGCGCTTACCTCCTATTCTGACCTGACATTCGAGTTTACCGTGCCGAACGGAACTTATCAGGTGACGGAGAAATATGGCGAACCCAGCGGAATTACCGCGGGACAGCGCGTCATGAATCTTGAGGCCCAGGGGGTCACGCAATTTGCGAATATCGATCTCGTAGCCTTGGTTGGAATTAACACTCCCAAGGATTTCACGTTCAACGTCACCGTCACTAACAATAATCTTCAGCTTGTGAATCGATTTATGTCTGGGTACGGGCCGATGATGTCGGCGCTTCAGATCGTGCCCGTCTCGGGCCCAAGCGCGACGAATCCGCAACCTCCACCCGCTGTTAACATTATCAATGTCAAGTAACCGCCTGGCCTTGGCGTAATTCGTCCAATTTCAATGAACAACGGCAGAGATAACGCGCCGAATCCGTTTCGGGGAACACGATGAACTTGTCGCAAATCACTTCCTTGGAATGGTGGGGTGCGGTGGCCCAGGATTTTGTTTGGAAAATCAGGCCGCCCGATCGACTTGAAAGCACTAGCTCGACGTGGCCAATAGACCCGGAACGATTGGCAGATGTCAGCGTGATTTGGCCATCAGAATACGAGTGGCTACCATCCCGCTTATGGGTTGAATCACTGCGCCGTGGACTCTCCAGGCACGTGCAGGTTGAACATTCCTGGATACCGCAACCATATCCGGGAATTGTTCTAATTCAGATCCGGAATCGCGGCGGCAGACAGGATGTTGCTCTCGACTATTCAGACTATCCCCAAGTGAATCAGGCCTGTGCAGCTCGTTGTTCACTGTACTTTAAAATGCAATTTCCTCGCAGCGGAGAGGTCCCCGCCCATGTACTTCCCGGAGGGTTTGTTCCTTTCAGGAACGATCTTTACCGCTTACTGCCGCACATTCGGCGATTGGCTGACCGGCGCGAATATTCCTATGATGTCTACGGCCGCTTTGGGGCAGAGTTTGCCAGGGATATAAGAAGCAAAGCATGTTCGTTACTTGCGAATCAGAATTATTTTCGATGGGAAGGAAGCCTTCACACAAAAAGTTATCCGCTTTCTCTCCAGGAGATCGCTCGCTCGAAGATTTGCATCGATCTGCCCGGCAGCGGTGACTTTTGTTTCAGGCTGATCGACTACATGGCTGTCGGCGCATGCATCATTGCCCGGCGGCACAAAGCGACTTTGCATGTACCGCTGGTCGACGGAGAACACATTGTATATGCCAGAGAGGATCTATCGGATCTGGTGGACCTCTGCCGGTTCTACCTTGAAAACGAGGAAGCCCGCGAAGCATTACGTCGCAATTCCAGGGCGTACTTCGATCGTTACCTCCATCGTGATCAACTCGCGGGTTATTATCTGCACGAGTGTCTAAAAGTTATGTGAAATCTGTGTTGAACAATAATCGCCTGGACCGAAATGATGAATCTTGGGCGGTTTGGAGTTCATCCAGCCAATCTCGCACCTTGCCCCTCTATAGGATTCACCCAATTCAACAGTGAGCAATTCATTGAATAGCCCCAATCTAGAAACTAAGCTGGTGCCCTTTCCAAATGCCACTTATACGGGCGGCACCGCGTCTGACGCGGTGGATCGCGCCGCGCCACCCTCCGCTCGGCCTATGCCATTTGCGGGCATATTTCGGTCGTTTGGTGGCACGTTCCTATTTACGCTTTTCTTCACTGTCATCTGTTATTTCATAATCGTTACGATCGTGAATCCGCGCCGGGTGTTTTGGGGACAGTCATTTCCAGAGATTATGCCTAATTCCCGCGTTTTAAAGTTGGATCTCCTTCAGAAATACAATGCGGCCGGGCCGGTCGGGCTGGTGGTATTGGGTTCCAGTCGCTCCATGAAGCTTTCGCCTGATTTGTTGGAGTCGATTACGGGAGAGCGAACATTCAACGCAGGCGTGTTTAGTGCCGCTCCCAACGATTATTTGAGCATTTACCGCGTAATGAAGCAGCGAGGAATAGTTCCAAGGACGCTGGTGGTCGGGCTCGACGCGGAAGCACTGGATCCAGCAACTACCCCTGCTCCGGATTTCGATACGAATCTCGAGCTTAAATCAGCGCTGGAGGGAACAGTTCCGAATCTCCCCGCAAGAATCTGGCATTGGGTACGGTTATATAAGGAAACTTTGACTCCTTACTATATCGAAGACATTTCTAAATCTATCTCGATCCGATTCAATCCCCGCCCTCCCCTCTTTGAGTTTCAATCCAACGGCCATGAGGAAGACCGGATACTGGATGCCCAGATTCAATCCGCCGTCTATCCTCAGGCCGAAAAGGTCAAGCATTGTGAGGACTCTCTACAAGCCAAATTTGACAATTTTCACGACGTTTCACCACAACTGGAAAGTGATCTGAAACAGTTGTTCTCCGAAGCGACCGGCGACAACGTTCGGGTAATTCTTTGGATCACGCCTCTGAGTCATGAGGCGCTGGACAAAATCTTGAGCGACCCGCAAGCCAGCGGCAATTTCCGAAAAGCAGAAGCCCATCTTGTTCAGCTCGGAGAAACGTTTAATTTGCCCGTGCGAGACTTGACCGACAGCCAATCTTTCGGAGGACACACCGATTCCTGGTATGACTGCGCACACTATGACCAAGCGGACGCCGATAAAATAGCTAGAAAGATTTTCACAAATGGTCTTTAATTCTGACATTTTCCTTTTTGCATTCCTTCCGGTCGTCTTCACCCTATTCTGGACCTTCAAGACGAAAGAGAAGAGGTATGTCCTCCTGGCCCTGGCGGGATACGTGTTCTATGGGTATTGGAATTGGCGTTTCTGTTTTCTCCTTCTATTCTCCAGTCTGATCAGCTTTTTCGTCGGGATTGCGGTCGATCAAAGCGAGACTCGCGTGGCAGCAAGACGGTGGGTCGTCCTGGCGGTCACTACAGACCTTGTTCTTTTGGGCTTTTTCAAGTACTACAATTTTTTTGCCGGGAATATTCGTGCTGTTTCGCCCAACATTCCGCTCCCCCCCTTGCAAATTGTCTTGCCGATTGGAATTAGTTTCTACACTTTCCACACAATTTCCTATGTCTTGGACGTTTACGCAGGCCGGGTGAAAGCCACGCGACGATTGTTTGAATACCTGACTTACGTCAGTCTTTTTTCACAACTGGTGGCGGGCCCGATCGTGCGATTCAGGCAGATCGAAAACGATCTGGAAAATATTGATAGCTCTCCCCGTGAGGCTTGGTTTGCGAAGGGGATTGCTTTTTTCGTAATCGGCCTCATGCGCAAGGTGATCATTGCCGACCATATTGCGGAATACATAAATCCGATGCTGCACTCCTATTCCACGATGGGCTTCACCGGCGCATGGGTGGCGGCGCTGGGATACACCTGCCAGTTGTATTTTGACTTTGCGGGTTATTCCGACATGGCTGTCGGTTTGGGATATCTGTTTGGCATTCGTATTCCACAGAACTTTAATTCACCATACCGCGCTCTGGGCATCGTCGATTTTTGGCGCAGGTGGCATATTAGCCTTTCAACTTGGCTGCGGGATTATCTATATATATCTCTCGGCGGGAGCCGGAAGGGACCGGCCCGAACCTATTGGAATCTCATGTTGACGATGTTGATTGGCGGCCTGTGGCATGGAGCCTCCTGGACTTTCGTGTTTTGGGGGGGATACCACGGCGCGCTGCTTATCCTGGACAAGGTATGCCAACCATTTCTTCACCGCCTTACCCCGATTCTTTATCGGTGCATTACTTTGCTGCTTGTCGTCGTCGGGTGGGTGTTCTTTCGTTCCGCGGATTTTCATATGGCGACTTCCTGGTTAGGCCAGATGTTTTTACCTGCGACGTTTTCCTGGAACGTCTTGCCTAAGACCGCAGCATGGGTGGCACTTGGATTGATGGTAGTCTTCGCTGTCCCGGAGACGTGGGACCTCAATTTCTCCTATCGCAGACGCTGGGCAGTCGTTTTTGCACTGGCATTTCTGTTCACCTACCTGTTCATGAATGGGACGGAATCGGTATTCCTCTATTACCAATTTTAACGCCGAACTTGGCCTGCCATTTCGGGTCCGATGTGAGTGACAGATTGCTATTGTTAGAAATTATTCCGCGCGAAGTCCGGGGGCACACAATTCTACGGCCTGGTGTCCGTAAGGGGGTATTCACCTTCGGCGGGATTCGTTTTGGCCGGCCTTCCGTAATTTCGAATGACAACTTCCGCCGGGTTTCCCAGAGCGAGCGAGTAAGGTGGGACATCGGAGATGACCACGCTGTTGGCGCCAATCACGGCGCCTTCTCCGATGGTTACCCCTTTCAAGATATATGATCCGTTGCCGATCCAGGCATATTTGCAGATGCGTACGGGCCGGATATCCCGCAAATTAACAGGCTCGTTCTGGGCGCGTAAATCGGCTTGGCGGGGATGTCCGTCGCTATCGGTTATGGTGCAATTCCACGAAATGCGCACGTATTCTTCAATGACGACTTCGCGATTTACAACTATAGAAGCACTCCAGTTGATCTGGGCGTGGTCGTGAATGATGAGCTGGGGAGCCTTCAGAATTCGTCCTGACGAAATCTGGATGTTTCCACCCAACCATACGTCGTCGCCTATGTGGATCTGCACAGGGCCGATTACAAAAGGCATGCGATCTATGGAAACGTTGCGTCCGATGCTGGCGCATCGGGCCTGAAATAGCGGATAAAAATAAATGATGTTCCAGAACGTATGCCAAATCATGATTGCACCAAAGTGCATTTCGTAGAGAAAACGGAACATCGGACGGAGGAATCCTGGAAGTCTGTTAACTTTGGGCGAGGTGATTTTTCGGACCAATTTCTTAACCTGTCGGTAAAAAGGCCCGTCAGCGCGCTTGACCTTATTAAGGAATTCGTCCAAGGAACGAGCCTCTTCAGCTTCAGATCGGAGCATCCTGATTAAATCAATCCACCAGATTGAATGGAATTATGCGATGCCCATTAAGGAGAAGAATATAACATGACGCGCAAAGAGTTCTTGAGTTCAGTCGACGAAATGTTGGAGCTACCACCCGGCACATTAAACGGTCCGGAAAAACTGGAGGACTTTCAGCTATGGGATTCCACAGCCATGGTTACTTTCATGGCTTTGGCGGATTCAAACAACGGCGCAAGAATCGCGCCTCGTGAATTAGGTTCCTGCGAGACGGTGGATGACCTCCTGCGTGTCGCGAGAGTTGGAATGTAGACATGCACGCAATGCTTCGTGCCATCGAATATCATCTGCCTGAAAACGTCGTCTCGACGTCTGATCTCTCGCTGCAATTTCCGGACTGGTCGGTGGAAAAAATTGCCGCAAAAACAGGGATTGGGTCCCGTCACATTGCCAAGCCCGAAGAGTGCGCATCGGATCTAGCCGTGGCGGCGGCACAAAAACTTTTTTCATCGGGAGCTTGCCGTCCTCAGGATATCGACTATGTTCTTCTGTGCACGCAAAGTCCCGATTACTTCCTCCCCACGACCGCGTGTTTGATGCAAGACCGTTTGGGGATTCCTACGACAGCCGGCGCGCTCGACTTCAATTTGGGCAGTTCAGGCTACGTTTACGGGCTCGGTCTGAGCGAAGGGCTGATCTCCTCGGGGCAGGCCTCCAGGCTTTTGCTCTTAACCGCTGAGACTTACAGTAAATTCTTAAATTCGCGCGATCGCAGTGTCCGCACGATCTTTGGAGACGCGGCGGCGGCCACGTTGCTGACTGCCACGGATGTTCGCGAACCCTTGTTGGGACCTTTCATTTACGGTACAAATGGCGAAGGTGGCCCCAATCTGATTGTCCCGACCGGTGGCTCGCGTCGTCCTCGAACAAATTGCTCGGCAAAAGAGGCCGAGGATGAAAACGGTAATGTGCGATCGGCGGACAATCTGTTTATGAGCGGCCCAGACATTTTCAATTTTACTTTGTCCGCGGTTCCGGAGAGTGTTGAGCGGTTACTCGCAAAATCGGGGAGAACAATCGGGGACGTAGACCTGTTTGTATTCCACCAGGCCAACCAGTCCATCCTGGATCACTTGCGCAAGCGCTTGAAAATCCCGGCGGAAAAGTTTTATGTGTTCATGAAGGATTCCGGCAATACAGCATCGTCGACGATCCCTATTGCACTCAAGAGTGCGCGAGATGAGGGTCGCCTGTCCGAGGGCTCCTTGATTATGCTGGTAGGTTTCGGCCCCGGGTACTCATGGGGCGCAACATTTTTACGGTCGGCCGGAATCCTATAATTCAAGCAATTCTGATCGGTATCGTCCACGGGCAGCAATCGACCAATCCCACTGGGAACGCCAGCACACCTGAGGGGTTGAATGAAAATATTAAATTGATGTGTATTAGAGATTGGGAGCGGAGAGCAAACCTTAATTACGGCGTGAGGTCCAACGAGTGAGAATGGCTGATATTTCTAAAACGCTGGGATCGTGGCCGACACTTGGCTGGAAGCAGCCGTTTCATCACCCATTGAATCGACCGAAGTTCCGACGTAGAAATACGTCTGGCTGGCGACTACGGCGGTATCTGTGTAGGTCGTGGAAGTAATCAGCGGCGAGTTCAGTTTTGTGTAGGGTCCACTCGACGTCAGGGACCTATAAATATTATAGCCCGTGACGTTCGAAGAATTGGGAGTGAAACTCAACGTCACCGAATGGGATACCGGCTGGACGGCATCGCCCGATAGAGAAATGGTCGTCATGGAATTAGTGGCATTGCTGGCGACAATTACGCTACCGTTTACGGCTCCAGCGGCGGATGGTGCGAAGGTGACGTTCAATACAGCGGAGTTTCCAGCGGCTAAGGTCAGGCCAGAGGAAACACCCCCTGTGCTCACCCCAGCTCCGGATATCGCCACGTTCGAGATAGAGATGGTTGTGCTGCCCGTGTTCGTGAGGGTCACGGACAAAATGTTGCCGCTTCCCACGGTTATTTTTCCAAAATTCAGGTTCGTGGTGCTGGCCCTAAGTTGCCCGGCGACCGTGACAATTAGCGTCGCGGCACTGCTGGTGACTGTGCCGGTTGAGTTGCCAACTACCACTGTGAATTGCGATCCGCTGTCAGAAGCACTCGTGGCAGGTGTGTTATAGCTTGGAGACGTCGCGCCGTTGATTGGCGTTCCGTTTTTCAGCCACTGATACTCGAGAGGAGTCTCGCCTGAGGCCGTCACAATGAACGTCGCGATCTGTCCCGCCATTACCGTCTGGCTGGCCGGCTGAGCTGAAATCGATGGGGTTACAGGTACTCCAGAGCCAGTTATTGCGATAACGGCCTGCTGGGGAGGAACTGACTGCGTCGCCAACGTGCCCCCGCTCTGAAGCTGAGTTGAACTTACCTGGCTCCTCGCGATCAACACGCTCCCTGAACTGTTACCCGCGGCGGCCGGCGCAAAAGTCGTAGTGAATATGGCGCTCTGTCCGGCAGCCAACGTCATCGGGAGCGAAGGCGCCTTCAAACCAAAGCCCCTGCCGGAGACGGAAGCCCGGGTAATCGTAAAAATTGCATCGCTGGAATTCGTGATAGTAACGCTCTGGCTGCTGCTGGAGCCGATCGGCACTTTTCCAAAATTGAGATTCGTGGGGGTTACGGCAAGGTTTCCCGGTGCCACACATCCTGACTGCATAAGAACAACAAGCAGCACTGCCGCTAGAATTAAGAGCCCAGTCCGGTGGTCAAGAGGCTCTTTAGAATGATAACGAATCAGATTAGAGTATCCCATCGAATAACAGTTTATGGTCCACTCGCGGCCTGTCACTACTGGTCAAGAGGGCAATATGAGGACATGTATTCCTAACTGCTCCAAGGAGCTAACCGAGGCCGTCCCAAGTGCTCTAAATTTCGTAGGTATATTTATTGGAACCGCATTCTTCGTTAAGATCGAAACTTTTTGCTTTTTATTTCGGGTCGAAGATGGGAGCAACGGGGCCATTTGGGACCGGGATCGCGAGCTGTAACGCTTGCTTTTTCAATCACTTAGATCAGTAAGTGGATTTCTATGATGCGACAGTCTGAGTGCACCCTCGTGAACAATGACCATGACAATTACGATTATGGCCGCAGGGAATGGCTGAATCTCTACCGGTAATCAGGAGGCGGTTGGGACCTCCCCTCGACTTGGACCCTCAAATATCAAGCTGCTTGGACAGTTTAACGACTAATTTTACTGGCAGTTAATCTGGGACACTTCACATCCAATTGGTGGCCGTGAATAACTTGATCGACGACGTGATGAAAGGCGGCAAGGTTGTGTCACTTTCGGACAACATCGCACCTGTTCAGGCTGTGTCCAATGTGGGCCTGCATCGTGTTCCTCTGCTCAATGAGAGCCACGTTCCCGCTGCTAGTTTGTCGAGCACCCTTCAAGAACTGGAGTTACATCGGGAAGAACGGTGGAAACGCGGGGGCAAGGCCGCCGAACTGAAACTTCACTGGAGAGCCGTGGCGATACAGCATATGCTTCACATTGTTCCTGGCGAAACCATCCTGGAATTGGGCGCTGGCAGCGGCTTGCTAACTCAGCAAATCGAGAGTCTTCTGAACGGAGAAAACTCTCTCACCAGCGTCGTCTTCTCGCAAGAGTTGCTGGCGCAAGCTGCGCAACGTTCTCTTCCATGCGTCCATCTTCTGTCCGGGGATTTTCTTAATGCACTCCCCTCGGCACAGTTCGATTATGTGATTGGCTCCGGGATGCTCTGGCATTCGGGCTTTACGGATTGTCTGCGATGGATTTTTAATCGCCTGAAACCTGGCGGACAGATGCTTTTTTTTGAGCCCAATTTCTATTGGCCGTCCCGCCTGTTCAACGAAATGCGATCGCGGCCCGACGAGTTTAAGAAACATCCCCTTGAGAACCGGCGAGTCCTGAAGGCCTGCGAAGACGCGGGCTTTGAAGATGTCAACTTGACGCCCCACGACATCGTCTCATCCCATCTAGGGGTGCGTTTGATGACCCGATTGCAGGCGAAGGCGGTCTTACTGGAGCATATGCCCGTGGTCAACCATGCTTGCGCGAGTATGTGCATGCTGGCACGCAAACAAGGCGTGAGGGCTAAGCTTGAACCCAATCTCGCTGACCAGCCGGGTTTGTATGGCGCTGTTTCGGTCGTAGTGCCAGCTCATAACGAGGCCGCCAATATTGCCAACCTGGTTGGGAGACTGCTGCGGTCGTATGGTCCTTACATTCACGAAATCATCATCGTGAACGACAGCAGCGTGGACGCCACCGCTGAAGTGGCTGGTAGCCTGGCAGCATCGGAACCCCGCGTTCGCTTGATTAATCGATCGAAGCCAAATGGCGTGGGACTGGCTCTCAAGGATGGGTTTCGCGCCGCAACGGGCCGGTACATCCTGTCAATGGATTGCGATTTTGTTGAGATTCTTCCGCAGCTTCGTAGTCTTTTTCGCGCTGTTGCCAAAGGGCACGATGGCGCGATCGGAAGCCGCTTTTCTCACGAATCGATTCTTGTGAATTATCCATTTGCTAAGCTGCTGTGCAACCGGCTGTGCCATCTGCTCATTAAGTTGTTCCTTATTAATTCAGCGCGGGATCTCAGCAACAATCTCAAGCTCTACCGTACCGAGATCCTGAAGGGTCTGGAAATTTCTTCACGTCATTTTTCGGCGAACCTTGAGACTGGTCTTAAGCCCCTGCTTGCCGGGTATGACATCGTTGAAGTCCCGATATCCTGGATCAACCGAACCTCCAATATGGGATCTTCCACTTTCAACCTCCGAAGAGTAGGCTTCGGTTACGTACGCACCCTGTTGGCTTGTTGCCGCGATAATCGCAAGCAGGCCCGCGGCTTTATTCCACTCGCCTGGCGCCGAATGCTGAGATCTTTTCAGAGTCGGGGTGCAAAACGCTCATGAGCGCTGACGTTTTCATTACTGCCCCCAATAGGGCGGATTGCGGCCTACTGCCGGTGCGCTCATTATGGAGCCGCCTGGCTTCGACCTCGGCGTATTGCGCAGAATCTCGAGCAATCGCTTACACCTTCTTCGTGGTCGTGTATGTCATCCCGAACATTGTGCTCGCCCGCCACAAATTAATGTGGGACGACGAGTTTTTCACCCTTTACCTCAGCAAGACGGCGAGTTGGAACGATTTGTGGCGCGCGCTCAGCACCGGAGCCGATCAGCACCCGCCCAGTTTTTACTACCTGACTCATCTCATCTTGAGGGCCGCCGGCCCCAGCCATCTTACCCTGCGTTTCACGGCATTATTCGGATTCGGATTGTGCTGCCTTTGTTTGTATGAAATTGCCCGACAAATGATGGGGCCGTGCTGGGGAGTGCCGGCCATGTTGCTGCCGCTGACGACACCGGCCCTTTACTACGCAACGGAAGCGCGCGGCTATGGTCTCGAGCTGGGATTCGTTACGTTTTCATTCCTGATGTGGATGTTTGCGGCGGAAGGAAAGAAACGAGCCTGGACAGTGCCCGCACTCGCTGTTGGCGTGTGCCTGGCTGTGGCGTCCCATTATTACGCTATTCTTTTTATCTTCCCGCTGGCTGTAGGCGAACTGGTCAAATCGGCAAAGCGGCGATCCGTGGATTTTCCAGTGTGCGGCGCACTCATGGCTTCGCTGATTCCTCTGCAGTTATTTTCACCGATCATTCTAAAAGCCAGAAATTACTCTAGCCATTTCTGGGCTGTACCATCCTGGGGCTCGATGTTGACGTGGTACCCGAATATGCTGGGGCGTATGCCCTATGTTCTGCTCGCAGCATCTGCATTGGTTTTCGTGTTGAGGATTCGGGCGACCGAGGATGCGCGTGCGGCCTCTCCTGCAGTGCCCTCTCCCGTCGCCATCGCATTGACAGTTTCCGCCCTTCTTCCAGCATTAGGCACAATCATCGCGATGCTCATTACGCACGCCTTTACGGAGAGGTACTTTATTGGCGCCGTGCCGGGATCAGCCATTCTCTTGCTCTGGGGGCTCAGGCGCATGTTTCGCAATGAAATAGCCGGCCCGGCAATCGTAACATTGCTTTGCATTGTTCTATTCGCCCAGCAATGGCGGGATCTGCGGGGAGAGCAGGCCAGTATTCTTGAGCAAATGAGGTCAGTTGCCGCTCTGCTCCGCCAAAGTGGCGACGGGCCGATTGTGGTCTCGGAGTATAGCGTTTTTCACCGACTATCGTTCTATGCCAGACGCGACCTAGCGGCCCGCGTGGTCTACGTCGCCGACCCTCACCTTTCGGTGCGCTATCTGGGACATGACACGATTGATCGTGGCATGTTGGACTTGGTTCCGTGGTTTCCCTTGAGAGTTGTGTGGTGGCACGAATGGTGGAGCGATCATCCAGCGTCGTTAGTGTATGGAAATGTCGGTGACTGGACGTGGACCTCCTTTGCACTGCACGAAGTCGGCACAGTGGAGCTTATCCATCGAGATGTTTCCCATCTCTTGTTTTCCGTGACACGCACGACGGTGCCGGAGGATGACCGCCTGCCGGCCGATCCTTCCGGCAAGCCGATGTTGTACGATCAATTGCCAACGTCGGGTCCACCTTTGTGCCAGTTTTACATGCAGGCCGATACGTGCCCCGTCGTCGATGATCCTACATTCACAGCGCCTATTATTTCGTATCCGGACCTGCGTATCCGGCGTTGATGGAATGAAACCGGAGCTGACGAATTTGCGATTCGATGCTACGGTGTGGGAATCGTCACGGAGATCTCTAGCGATGCTGAGATTTGACGTTTAATTAGACATCTGGACAGATATGGATTAAGAATTGAGTCTTCTTGATCTCGGAATGCCCAATCAAATTGGACGCACATCGAAATGAAAATCTTTCACATCATCGGCGCGAGACCCAACTTTATGAAAGCGGCGCCGGTCATTCGCGCACTCTCCGCCTATCGCGCGCAGCAGGTCATTGTGCACACCGGACAGCACTATGACTTCAACATGTCCGACGTGTTCTTTGAGCAGTTGGGCATGCCCGCGCCGGAGATCAATCTGCAAGTCGGTTCGGCTTCCCATGCGCAACAGACCGCCCACATCATGTGCCGGCTTGAATCGGTGCTGCTGGAAGGAAAGCCGGACCTCGCCGTTGTTTATGGAGACGTAAATTCCACAGTCGCAGCAGCGCTGGTGTGTTCCAAACTGCTGGTGCGCTTGGCCCACGTTGAGGCAGGCTTGCGATCATTTGATCGCAGCATGCCGGAAGAGATTAACCGGCTGGTAACTGACCAGCTTTCTGATCTGCTGTTCACGCCCTCCGAGGACGGAAATCGCAATCTGGCGCGCGAGGGTATCGCGCCGGAAAAAGTGTTCCTTGCCGGAAATGTGATGATCGACACGCTCGTGCGCATGTTGCCCGAAGCCGATAGGAGTCTGCCCGCCGGCCTCCCTTCCCAGTATGCGCTGGTCACTCTGCATCGGCCGTCGAACGTGGACGATCCCGAATGGCTGGGTTCACTATTGTCGTGCCTGGAGCGGGTGGGCCACGGCCTCGAAGTGATTTTTCCCGTGCATCCACGCACGCGCCAGAAAAATGCCGACCTTGGGATTGGACTCGACAATGGCAGTCATATCCGGTTTTTGGATCCTCTGCCCTACCTGGAATTTCTGGCTCTTCAGAAACACGCCGCGGTTGTGATCACCGATTCTGGCGGAATCCAGGAAGAAACCACCTTCCTCGGTGTGCCTTGCCTGACCGTGCGCGAGAACACCGAGCGACCCGTGACCATTGCGATGGGAACGAACGTTCTGGTCGGCAGGAACACGGCACGTTTGGCGGAAGAATTGGATCGTATTTTACGCGAGCCGCGAAAGATCGCCAAAATCCCTCCTCTCTGGGATGGTCATGCCGCCGAACGAATCGCCAAAGTGATTGTCGGCGAGCCGTAGGACTGAATTTCAGTGAATTTTCCGCATTACCCTCCCTCCGCTTTCCGAACTAACTCCCGCCAGTAATCCGCGCATAGCATCCCAAGCAGCAGCCTCTCTGTTTGTCACTCCCAAGCACTAGATTCGCTGTTTCAAGCGCGCGCTCAAATCCGGGCTGTGGGCTCTCGTACGCCTTGAAATAGAAAATCTCCCGCAGCTCAGTTCCCTTTCCGGACAGCGCATTGAGCAGCGTCTCCAAGAAATTTTGCCTGTCTCTGCAAGCCAATGTTGGCTTGAGAAACGCTAAGAATGCTTCAAGGGAGATGCCCAAAAGGCATTTCAGTCAAGTTCAATAAGTCATTTGGCGGTCCTTCTGGTCTTTTTAGGATTGAAATCGCATGCCACATCCAGATAAGTCCAGCGGTCTCATTGGGTTAATACATCACCGGCTCGGAGTCTATTTGCAGGAATGAGTCTACAACGCAAAATTCGTTCGCAAGCCCTGATTCAAAAGTAAGACTGCGCTGTTGAGTTCTCATTCAGTACAGCCGGACGGATCGGTTCTCAAGGGGAATATCGTCGGATCGACAGATTAGATCACGTTGTATTGACCGGCTGCTCTCGCAGGAATTATCGGAATGCCCGGCCAACGGTCCCGCGCGGCTATCCCTAAGCTTCCGGGTTGAGATCTTTCTGATGATCGTACTGATAGTACTAAACCAATAAATATCGCACGCGAAGGTGCAATTCTGCGCGATACTGAATGAGTTCGTACGTTGCCCACAGCCAATCTCTGTTGCGTTGGAAGTTTGCACGCGGGAAGCGAGTGGCCGATTTCATGCATGGACAATGGCCAAAGATCCTCAGGATCTATTCCATACAAATGAAATGGGCGGAGCGTTAGAATGCAATTCAGTGTGAGCCCGCTTTCGAAGAACATGGCACATGAATTTAGAAATGGCCCGTTCGCAAACGGCGGCTATAACCACATTTTTCACTTCTTCGGACTGCAAGAGAACCCCTTCCATATAAGTCCGGATCCCCGGTTTCTGTCATTTACTCGTCAAACCCAGGAAGCGTTTGATGCGCTCATCTACGGGATTCAAACTCGGCAAGGACTGTTAGCACTTACCGGAGAAGTAGGGACAGGTAAAACTACCTTAATCAACTGTTTGCTGGAGTGGCTTCGCCAGCGGCAGACACCGACATCGTTCATCTTTAACGCGCGTTTGAATGTTGATGATCTGTTCGATTTCGTCTTGGCTGATTTTGGAATTACGTGCGAATCAAAGCAGAAGGTCAACAAGCTGGCGTTGCTCACCGCGTGGTTGCTTGCGCGCCATCGGGCCGGGAAGACCCCGATTTTAATTGTCGACGAAGCGCAAGGGCTCCCTTCTCCCGCGCTTGAAGAAATTTGTCTACTGTCAAATCTGGAGACCCCTCGAGAAAAGCTGCTGCAAATTGTGCTTGTTGGTCAACCGGAACTCCAAGAAAAACTTAGCCGGCCTGAGTTACGCCAGTTGCGGCAGCGAGTCGTGGTCCGCTGCAAGATTGGGCCGCTGAATTCATCGGAAACTCGGGGGTACATTCACCGGCGGCTCCATGTCGCCGGTGCCCAAGATGAATCGGTCTTTCTGCCTGATGCGGTGCGTGCCGTGCATGCTTGTTCACGAGGCATCCCGCGAGTGATCAACACCCTATGCGAGCATGCGCTTATCAGCGCCTACGCCGAGCAAATCCGGCCAGTGTCGCTACGAATCGTAAGAGACGTCGCCCAAGAGTTCCAATATGACAAAATCGGACTGCTGGAAACGCGATTGGATTGCAACAAAACCAGAAGGAGAGGATCGACTACAACACAATTACTTTCCAGGATTGTGCAGGCGAAATCAGTCGGAGCGGCCGCGCCGGCCTCAACAGAGCAACGCAACATCTTAATGAGCCACTCTCCGGTTCGTGCTGTTGACAAAATCCCTAAGGCCCCTTCGGCGCTGACAAAGAACCCAAGGGGAATTGCGAACTTAGGTGTCGTGGAAAGAGTTGCGGCCAAGCGCTACTGGATGACCTCCTTTTCTTTGTCGTTATACCTGGGGCGCCTGTGGCACGACAAAAGTATAGCCATGCATCGTTTTCCTATTTTGAACAACGCCGCATCATCCGTAGTTCGTTGGCTAAAGCGGCCAGTCTCTCTAGTGCACGCGCCTAGTGGGATTAATCAAGGCCCGGCCCCTGAGCATCTGCTTCGCAAGATCACCTTTGCGCCGATCCGGAAGGAAATCCGGATGAGATTTTCGCGCCTGTGGCACGACAAAAGTATAGCCATGCATTGTTTCCCTATTTTGCACCACGCCGCATCATCGGTGGTTCGTTGGCTACAGCAACCAGTCCGTCCCTTGCACGCACCCCATAGGATAAATTACAACCCGGCCTCTGATCATCTATTCGCAAGATCGCCTTTACGCCGATCCAGGAAAAATTCCGGGTGAGATTTACCCGCCTATGGCGCGACGTGAAAGCAAGCTAAAAAACCTTGAAGAACCACAATCTTTGGTAAGTCGTATCATCCTGAACATTGGGCCAAAGCGAGTTAATGGGATGGTCCGCCGCAGATCTCCAGAAGTTGTAGAGTGCGGTAGCAAGGATGCATCCCATGAAACTACAGGCACTAGGCATTGCAGCCGTATCGAAGTGAGCTGCACCCTTCATCGAGGTGATCAAGCTAAACTCAAGGAAAGGAATTGTTATTCCCTCCATTCTAGTTGTGGGGTAAATTATTCATATTCGGAAAGACAATCTGCGCAATTTTCCTTGGAAGGTTTTATGAGCAAACGCAAAGGCGATATTTCCCGCAGGCAATTTCTCGAGGGCACGGGCGCCGTTCTCGCCGTGGCAACCACGGGGCCCGCGCTCAAGGTGCAGCTTTCTACCGCGAACCCGCCTGTGACCGATGATGTTGCGTCCGGCGTGCCTAGCACGGCGATTCGACTCGTCGTGAATGGCACTGAGCATCGGATGGACGTGGAAGATCGTTGGACTCTCGCCGAACTGCTGCGCGATCATATCGGCCTGACGGGCACGAAGATCGGTTGCGACCGCGGCGAATGCGGAGCCTGCACCGTCCTGCTGGACGGCAAACCCGTCTACTCCTGCAGCAATCTGGCGGTCTGGGCCGACGGGCGAGAGGTGCAGACCGTCGAGGGTCTCGCTCATGGTGACCAACTCGATCCGCTTCAGCAAGCGTTCGTTGAACATGACGGCCCTCAGTGCGGTTTTTGCACATCGGGGCAGCTTATGAGCGCTAAGGGTTTGCTCACGCACAACCCTCATCCGACCGCACACGAGGTCCAGGCGGCAATGACCGGCAATATCTGCCGCTGCTCCAACTACAACCGCTACGTGGAAGCTGTGTTGGCGGCGGCCGCCACCAGGAATGCGACAACGTCTACAGGTAATTCGGGCCGCTCGAAGACATCGACCGAGCCGGGCGCGGATGGTTCCGGCACTAAGAACCGGCGAGACGCAACGGTTTCCACAACTGGTGCGGGAGGTGCGCGATGAGCCCGCGGCCCACTCTCGCGTTATTGAAGACGGTCGGCCATTCCACCCCGCGCATCGATGCCGTAGAGCGCGTCACGGGAAAGGCTACCTACAGCGGAGACGTCCATCTCACAGGAATGCTTTATGCTCGAATACTGCGCAGCCCTCATGCTCATGCTCAGATTCGCAAGATTGATGTCTCCAAGGCCCTGGCGCTGCCTGGCGTCAAGTCGGTCCTGACGCACGAGAACTGCACTGTCGTTTGGGGCGCAGGGTCGATTTCCGGCGGGAGACAATATGTCGACGAGATCAAAAAAATCACCCGCCAGAGACGCTATATCTTCAACAACCCGGTGCGCTTTTTCGGCGAACCTGTAGCCGCCGTGGCCGCGACCAATCGGCATATCGCGGAAGAGGCCCTGCGACTCATCACCGTGGAATACGAACCTCTTCCCTTTGTGCTCGATCAGGAAGAAGCTCTTCGCCCGGAAAGCGTCAAGATCTGGCCGGACGGTAATGTGTCGCTCGATGCCAAGAACGAGGCGAAACCGGAAATCTATCGGCGTGGAGACGTCGAGGAAGGCTTGCGCACGGCAGACCACGTTTTCGAGGATCGCTACACCACAACCTACGTACACAACGCCCAGATGGAGCCACGGGTTTGCGTCGCGAGCTGGGAAGGCGACAAGCTGACTTTGTATACCCCGACCCAGGGCACCTCGAATTGCCGCCATGACATGGCCAGAGATTTGGGAATCCCCGATGAGAAAGTGCGCGTCATCTGCAAATACATGGGCGGCGGATTCGGCAACAAGAACCAGAATCAGGACGCTGATCTGATTGCCGCAAAGCTGGCAAAGGAAACCGGCGCGCCGGTGAAGCTGGAGCTTTCGCGCAAAGAGGATTTTATTGGCGTGCACGGCCGCTGGCCGACGACTCAATACTACAAAGTCGGCGTCAGCAACGACGGCCTGCTCCAGGCGCTTCAGTTGCGCGCCTATAGCGGCATGGGGCCGTACCGCAAGAATTCGGGTGGCATCGCTGGTGTTGAACTCTATCAGTGTCCCAACGTTGAAAGCACCGTTTATCCCGTGTATACCAACCGCGCAGTTTCCGGAAATTACCGCGCGCCCGAGTTTCCTCAAGGCTTCTTCGGGATCCAGTCGATGATGGACGACGTTGCCTACAAAATGAAAATGGATCCGGTCGAGTTCGTCCTGAAGAACATGACGCGAAAGTCGAATGACGAGGTGCCCTACTCGAACTACACGCTAGAGGAATGTATCCGCCGCGGAGCCGAGGCCTTCGAATGGAAAAAGCGTTGGCATGCGCCGGGTGCGGAGTCAGGAACGGCCAAACGCGGCGTCGGCATGTCCTTTATGACCATTCGGTCGCCTCTGGGGCAGAGCAGCGCGGTGATTCGCCTCGATTCGAATGGCAGGTACACCGTGTTCGTCGGCGTTACCGACATTGGAGCTGGCGCTAAAACCACGATGAGCATGATCGCGGCCGAGGAACTGGGTGTTCCTCTGTCTATTGTTGACCTCGTGTGGGGTGACACGGATCGTTGTCCGTTCTCGGTGGGCGAGTCAGGCAGCCGCACAACGGACATGACCGGTTATGCCGTTATCGAAGCGGCGCGTGATCTCAAGCGCCAGATTGCGGAGAAAGGATTGCCCAAGGGCGAGAACGCGCTGATCGCTTCCGCTTCGCCGAATCCGAAGTCAGAGGGGAAGGTGCGCAAAGCGGTTGGTGTGCACTTCGTGGAAGTAGAAGTGGATACGGAACTCGGAAGGGTGCGGGTTCTCAAATATATTGCCGTCCACGATTCCGGTCGCATCATGAATCCATTGACTGCAACCAGCCAGGTCAAAGGCGGCGCGACTCAGGGCATCGGTATGGCATTGCACGAGGATCTGGTCTACGACCGGAGCAGTGGACAACCTCTTACCGCCGGGTATTACGGCGCGCGGATCATGACTCATCTCGATGCGCCCGAGATTGAGGTGATCTTTGTCGAGAGCGACGACGGATATGGTCCCTTCGGCGCCAAGTGCATCGGTGAGGCTGGGATTGTTCACGCCGTGGCGGCCGTCGGCAACGCTGTCTTTAACGCGATTGGCCACCGTATTAAAGATTTGCCGATCACGCGCGACAAAATTCTGGGGGTGCTGGCATGAAAACCTTCGCCAACAAGAACCCACAGAATCTCGAGCAGGCGGTGTCACTCGTGCAGCAAGCACGAAAGGATGGACAGACACCTTCAGTCGTCGGCGGCGGCAGCGATCTTCTGGGGATGGTGAAAGAATTTCTTATCAATCCGGATGTGCTTGTTAATCTGAAAACGATCAAGGGACTGGATCAGGTGGCTTCGACGGCGGGCGGAGTAAATATCGGCGGTCTGGTCACCCTCGACACTCTCGGCAGCCATCCTTTAATTCGAAGTCAGTACTCGGTGCTGGCCGAAGCGGCCGAAACAGTAGCGACGCCGCAGATTCGGAATGTTGGCACCTTGGCTGGTAATGTTTGCCAGCGTCCGTGGTGCTGGTATTTCCGGAATGGCTTCCCGTGCCTGAAGAATGGCGGCGATACCTGTTTTTCCATTGTGGGCGATAACCGATTCCATGCCATTTTTGGAGGCGGGCCCAGCTATATTGTCCATCCATCGGACACCGCCCCGGCTCTGGTTGCGCTCGACGCGAAGTTCCGGATCGTTGGGCCCTCGGGTGAACGTGTAGTGCCCGCGGCTGATTTCTTCGTTTTGCCTCAAAAAGACGCCACGAAAGAGAATGTACTGGCCGCCGATGAAGTGCTCGCTGGAGTGCAATTGCCGCCCACGCATCCGGGCAGGCGCAGCACCTATAACAAGGTGCTCGACCGCGAAGCGTGGACGCACGCTGTGGTCAGCGCGGCCATGGTGCTCGACATGGACAAGGAAATCTGCCAGAGAGCACGACTCGTTCTTGGAGGTGTCGCGCCGATTCCGTGGCGCCTGCCGAACGTCGAACGCCTGCTCGCCGGCCAGCGCATTACACCGGAACTGGCGGCCAAAGCCGGCGAAGCGGCGATCGTGGGAGCTCAGAAGCTCTCAAAAAATGGATACAAACTGCCAATGACGAAAGCGTTGGTCCGGCGCACTGTGCTTGCCCTGGCAACGCGTGCATAGAGGTAGTCAACTTCTTCAATCCTGGTGCAGATCTTGAATCGACGCGACTTGCTCTTGCTCGGAATTAATCGAAGGAGCCGCTCAGTCGATCTATCCTGCGAGCGGCTTTATATGAAGTTCAGCGATTCTCGGCTGGACAATTCCACAGACGAACTGTTCGAGCGTCTCGAGATAGAACTGCGAGGCATTGACGACCTCCGGCTCGTGGACACAACCTGGCTGACGTGCCAGGAATTTAGAGACCGGCTCCAGCCGCTCTTGATTTCTGTCCGGGCCCGCGGCGGGCGAATCACACATTCCAGCGAATCAATGAGAATTCCGAAGTAAGTGTGAAATTGCGCTCTCGGCCACCCTGACATCGTCGCTATGTATAACAGTGGGGCGACGTTTTTGGTAGGTCTGGTGCATAGAACCAAAGGCGAGTGAAGACCACTCCAAAGCGATTGACACCTTTTTGGAAGGGGGCGCAATCAAATCTTCGTGAGATCTCAGAAGATTTCCCGTTTGTCGTCGCGATTTTTACACGTTTGGCGTCCCGCGAGAGATTCCTCATTGGCCGAAAGGTATGCTGTCCTGATAATACTGAATGTAGCGGCCGAGAACGATCACGGCGAACCACAGAATCAAAGAACTCGCGGCGACGAGCTTGGCGGAGAGTGGCGCATCTTCGCCGGGGCCCAGGTCCTTGACTCCGGCGAATACGCTGGTCAGATAGAATGCCGCCGCGTTCACTCCAAGCAGAAGGATGGCGAGCAGCTTGACCCAGAAAGCGTAGTCCAATGTATAGAACTCCGGCATGCCAATGAACGCCAGTAGACCCGTCACGAGATTGATTCCGAATCCCGCGAGCGCCCAGGGCACCAGACGGTGCAGCGGCTCCAGCGGCAGTTGCCTCGCAAATCCCATGATGCGGAGATCGAGAGCGCCCACGGTCCCGATCAGCAGCACGAGCCCAAGGAAGTGCAGATCCATCATGAAGGCCCACCACCACTTGTTGTACGTCATAGCCTCGGTGAACTTCCAGGGCGTCGGCTCAAACAAGTGCACGATCGACCCCACGGGCCCTTCGGTCGGCATTGCTTCCTGACTAACGCGAATCTCCGGATGGCCGATTTCCCCGCCAGTGTTCCCTGTTCTTATCATCAGTCCCACGGCCAATAATGAAAAAATCAGCACGGCCGGCAAATTCAAGCGCGCCATGCGCGACCGGTGATGGATCTGCCACAATCCGGCCAGCGCGAAAGCCCCCGTAGCCTCAAGGAACCACAAGGCAAGCATCGCCGCGCCTTCGTGCCGCTGCATGAATGCGTCCGATATGCCGGGCTTATCCTTAATCATTAGTTGCGCGCCCTTGCCGCTCACGAAAGTAGGGATGGCAATCAGTGCCATGGTCGCAAAAACGATTAAGCTGCCTCGCCGCAGGGCTTCGTTTTTCCCAGCGAGAGAAATGAGAAAAAGGCCGAAGCCGATGATGCTGCCAATCACCGGGAAGTGATTTAACAGCAGGTGGATATGCACAAAGTTCATGAAGGTTCCGCGCGAAGGTCCAGGATTAGCAAGCTCCGTTAATTCTTTGCGTGCACCGTATCCTCTACCCCCTCGCAAGTCAACGCAAAACCGCAAACCTTTGGCAGTAGGCGCGGTTTTCAACTTGACAAACCAGGAAGCGCGGTATAACACCACTGACAATCGGCGGTGCCTGGGTATACTTATGCCTAATCGCTTTCAATCCGTTTTCGGTGCCTGCGCCACCGCGGGGATTATCGTGACTGCACTTGTTCTTAGGCCTGCGGCCGGTCAGCAGGCCGCGACGCCTCAGGCAACCGCGGCGGGCCAGAGTGCCAGCCAACACGCACTGGATATTGGAAAGTTCCCTGCTTACAAACCGGCGCGCCTGCCCGACGGCCATCCGGACTTGAATGGCTACTGGCAGTCGATGGTGAGCGCCGATTGGGATGTGCAAGACCACGAAGCGCAACCCGGACCCAAGCCGGAAATTAACGGCGTCTATGGCGCCGGGCCCGCGGGCCAAAGCATCGTGGAGGGCGGCGAAATTCCGTACCGTCCCGAAGCGCTGGCGAAAAAGAAAAAGAATTTCGAAACGCGCGCGATGGTGGACGTCAGCGATGATAAGACCTGGCACAACCTTGGCGACCCGGAAATGAAATGCTACATGCCGGGCGTGCCGCGGGCGAATTACCTGCCGTATCCGTTCCGCATCGTGCAGAGCGCCGGTGGGTCGAGCCCCTACATGCTCATCTCTTACGAGTATGCCAGCGCCACGCGAATTATCCGCATGAACTCGAAGGAGGAAGCTCCCATCCCATCGTGGATGGGCTGGTCGCGCGGCCGGTGGGAGGGCGATACCCTGGTCGTCGACGTGACGGGGTTCCGGGAAGAAACGTGGTTCGACCGCGCGGGAGATTATCACAGTGATCAGCTACACGTTATAGAAAGCTACACGCCTGTGAGCCCCTTCCACTTGATGTACGAAGCGACGATCGAGGACCCCAAGGTCTTCACACGGCCCTGGAAGATCCGCTTCCCTCTCTACCGCCACATGGAACAGGATTTTCAGCTCTTGGAATTCAAGTGTCAGCCGTTTACGGAAGAGATGCTATATGGCCGCTTCGTCAAGCGACCCGCTCCGTGAACGGCTGCAGGGGAGGCGTCTCATGACTTATCGATCCGTCGTGATCCTCGGCGTCCCGGCAATGGTGATTGCCTTCGGATCTCTGTCGTTGCTCATGAGTCAGGCCCCGCAGACGACCCGCAAGGTCACGGAGGATCCGAAAACCAAGGCCGCGACGCCACCGGCGGCGACTTCCGCCGCCCCCGCCGCGAAACCCCGCGGCTTCCGCACTCCGTGGGGCGATCCTGACCTCCAGGGAGTGTGGAACGACGCGACCAGCACACCGCTCCAGCGTCCGACTGGAGTCGCGAGCAAAGACGTCCTGAACGGCGAGGAAGCCGAGGAGTTTCAGGACCAGCTCGCCAACAACTTAAGCCGCGACCGACGCGACGGCGGTTCTGAAGTCGATGTCAACCGCGCCTATAACGAACACTGGATGGATTCCCGCCGCCTCAAGGTTACCGCGGACCATCGCACCTCGCTCATCGTGGACCCACCCGACGGGAGGATTCCTCCGCTTGTGCCGATTTCGGCCGAGCGGCAGAAGCAACGTGACGAGCGTGCCGCGGCCCTGGGCCGCTTCAACGCCGGCATGCCGAACACGTACCTTGATTTCGACCTGCCGATACGATGTGTCGTTCGTACTGACATGCCGCCCTACATGCCCATCATCTACAACAACGACTTTCAGATCGTGCAGAGTCCCGGCTACGTGGTCATCGCTCCAGAGATGATCCACAGCGCTCGGATTATCCCGGTCGATGGGCGCCCGCACATCGGTAAAAACCTTCGCGAGTGGCTGGGGGATTCGCGCGGCCATTGGGAGGGCGATACGCTGGTCATAGAAACCACCAATTTCCGGCATGATACCAACATTTTTCAGGATGCCGATCCGGCGACCTTCCGCCTTACCGAACGCTTTACCCGCGTGGACGCGAGGACGGTCAATTACGAATACACCGTGGAGGACCCGCACACCTGGACCCGGCCATGGACCGTGCGCATTCCCTGGACCCGGATTGATCCCGCCGAACAAATGTATGAGTATGCCTGCTACGAAGATAATTACGATGTAAGCCATTTTCTGGGCGGCGCCCGCGACCGCGAAAGGCGAGGCGAGGTGGCTCAGCCGATTCCACATCTGCCGTCCGTTCAGTAACGACGACCAGGGCCGCGAACCATATCCGCTAGCACAGGAGGACGGGAATGCAACTGATTGGAAGGAAGCTGAGCTTTGGCGCCATCGTCGCGGCCGCCCTGATCCTGCCCTGTACAGGCATGATCGCGCCGGCATCCGCGCACCACGCGTTCGCGGCGGAATATGACGCCAAGAAGCACGTGATTCTGAAGGGCACCGTCACGAAGATGGAGTGGATCAATCCCCATGCGTGGATCCATATCGACGTGAAGAAGCCCGACGGCAACGTGGAGGAGTGGATGATCGAGTTCGGCACGCCGAACACCCTTCTGCGGCGCGGCTTCACGCGTGATTCCCTGAAGCCCGGTACGGAAATTACCGTGGACGGTTATCAGGCCAAGGACAGCGCCCTGCGTGCGAATGGCCGCGACGTCACGCTGCCGGACGGGAAAAAGCTTTTTGCCGGTTCGCCAGTGGCCGACGCTCCGTATAAGGATCCGGGCAAATAATCCGGCGATTCACCGCGCTGCGGCTCTCGATATTTCGCTGAGGGGATGTCCTTTGACACCTTGCGCGGCCGAGCAGCTCGGATGGCCTCGCGAGTAGGAAAGGTCAGGACACCCCGTTGGCCGTACCCCTGTTCTTACGCACGCTCGAAGAAACCAGCTTCAGCACGTGGCTTCGCGAATCGAATTCCGTATTTGCGTTCTATTTCATTCTCCTCTTTCACACCTTCGGCCTGGCCTTGCTCGTCGGCGCAAATACCATTGTGGATTTGCGCATCCTCGGCGTCGCCTCCAATCTGCCCCTGGCGCCGATGAAGCGTTTCTTCTCTATCATGTGGGCGGGTTTCACGCTGAACGTGATCTCCGGCATATTGCTGGTGATCGCCTACCCCACAAAAGCCCTCACGAACCCGGTTTTTTATTTAAAGCTGACGTGCATCGCTCTGGCTGTGATCGTGATGCAGAAAACTTACACGCGGGTCTTCGGCGATGCCGGCCTGAGCGATGCGTTGATGGAGGCCAAAGGCAGGACGCTGGCGAAATGGTCTCTCGTCTTGTGGATCGCGGCCATCACCGCGGGGCGCTTGCTGGCGTACACCTACACCTACCTGCTATACAGTCATGCGCCCACCGCGCGCTGATCGCGCGCCGATTTAGTAGTTCGGAATCCAGACCGCCGCCATGCCCACCGACACCCACAGCACGATTTCCATCAGGGCGGCGATCTTGGCGACCGCGGAAGTTTCTGGAGTCCGGCCCCAAATGCGCGACTTTCGTTGCACGAAGATGTGCCACACCAAAGCTAGCGGTAACAGCACAACCAGTTTGAGGCGGAACGCAGGATTGTCGATGTATCCCACCGCTGCCGTGGCGAAAAGCGTAAATCCACCTAGGACCGCGACACCTAGACCAATCCAGTTCCACGAGAACAGAGCGTCCGACAATTGCCCGGCCGTTTGAAATCTCTTCCCTGCCCCGAGCAACCGGAAATCGAGGGCCAGGGTGGTCCCGAGCCAAAGGGAGAGGCCCGTAAAGTGGGTCCACTGGATGAAGGGATACGCATACCGCGCCGTGACCAGCCACACCACCAGCCGGATGTTTTGCAGTCGTTCACAAATGTCCACAAGCCAAGTGTGCATGTGCAGGAATCGCTAGACCGGTACGAACGCAGGGACTTCAAGTCCCGCGAGGATCGCTCCTATCCACAGGGCTAGCGAAGCGAACGCCAGCCATTTCGCGGCAGCGGGCACTGACGGGGCACGGTCCCAGGCGGGCGATTTCCGCTGGACGATCACGCCAAAAACGAGCGCCAGCAAGACCATTCCCATCTTGATGCGAAAAACCGCCGTGGGATAAAACGTCGTGGCCTGCCCGGCGAACATGATGAATCCCGACGCGACCACTAGACCCAGCCCGGTCCACGCAAAAGGAAAGAGCTGCCCGGCGAGCGGCGCAAGCTTTTGGTTCCGCGCGGCAACGCCAAGAACGCGCAAGTCAACGACCGCTGTGGTTCCGACCAACAGGAAAAACCCGAAGTAGTGGACCAGCCAGACCAGGGAAATCATGACCGCCGAATTGGTGATTGTGACGATCCAGGGGATTTGCTCGAGCCCTTCACAAAGGCGCGGCATCAATAGCAGCCTTTTTGGAATTGCCTGATGGGCGCAAGACACGACGCGCGAAATTTAGACTGCGCGCTTTTGCTGGTTTTGTTGCTTTGATCTGGTTTCGTGGCCTCGATCCGAATCTTCTTGAGCAGTTGCGCGTCGCGCGAGAGTTCCGTCTCGCCGACCGGAAATTTGTTTACGCTTAATATGTAGGCCAAAATGTCGGGAATCGCATCGCGGGGCACTGATCCCGGGTTGTTCATCGGCATTGTATTGCGAATTCGTTCAAATAAGTCGCCGAGAGTGGAGCCGGTCCAATTTGACAGGAAATCGCCTCCAACGAGCGGAGGGGTCATATCCGAACCCGCCAATGTTGCAAGGTGACATTCTGAACAGTGTGTGGTGTAGAGCTCTTTGCCTCGATCCGCTTGTTTCTGGGTGAACACACCGTCCCACACTGTAAGCGATTCCGGTGCTGCCGTTTCCTGAGGTAAGAACAGTGGCTGTTGTGCGTTAATCCCGGGGTAGGACGCGCATATTGTCGCTAAGCCGATGAATGCCGCTGCCGCGCCCTTGGTTTTCATATCGCCTCACTCGAAACGAAGCACAATACACGAACAGATTTTTCCCAATGAGATTTTTGGCCTTGCTTCGAACGCGCCAGCGAAGAAAACGGCCTGCGAACGCGGGCTCACTAAAATCACTCTTGTCGCCTTATTGCGTCGAAGGCAGACTAAAAGCAATGTAATCGCCAGAGTAGTTGCCGCCACTGACGGCCACGATGATGTACTGCTTGCCATCGAAAGTGTAGGTCATAGGCGAACCGCTTTGCGGGGCTGGCAGCCACACCGCCCCTACTTGTTGACCGGTTTGCTTGTCGTAGGCGCGCAACATGGCCCCGCGCGGATGGTCAGCCGTCGTCGAGATCTGAGGGTCGCCCATGATGACCAAAGTCTTGGTCACCACCAGCCCGACATTGCCTTGCTGGCCAGTCTTGGGAATGTCCAGCCCCTTGAGCGCGAGGTTATTTCGAATTGAGTCCGGCGTATCGCCATGCGGCACTTGCCAAACCATCTCGCCACGATCCAAGTTAATTGCGCTGAGAAGACCGTAAGGCGGCTTCACAAGTGGCAGCCCATCTACAGTCGTCCCGACCGGCGGAGCCTCTGGAGTATTCGCGTTTGATTTGGCCAGGATGGCATTCAGTTTCGCTTGAGACTCGCTAATCTTTGGCGCGTCGGAGGCGGAGCCGAAACCAGGGCCTTCATTAACCCTGAATTTCTGGCCTGCGACTCCGGCAAGGTATCGAATATCAGAAAATCCTTCCGGCGGCTCGACCAGCCCCAGAGGGGCCACGCCTGCATTCGCCGCGGGCGCGAAGACTGTCTGAGATTCAGGGTCGTATCCTGCGCCGGGCCAGTTGGTGCCGCCGCCCAAGGTTCCGATGGTCAGCGCGGCGACCGGACCCGGAAGCTTGCTGACAACCGCGCTCAGGAACATGGGGCCCATCTTGTAATGCTTCACCAAGTCCAGCGCTTTCGCGTGAAGTTCTGGTGTGAAGTCGATGAGGTTGTCCATCGTGATGGCCTGGCGCGCATAGGCTGGAGGTTTTGTTGGGAACGGCTGGGTGGGAGAGTACCACTCGCCTGGCACATCTCCCTGTGGAACCGGCCGTTCTTCAATTGGCCAGACCGGCTTGCCTGTTACGCGATCAAAAACGTACAAGAAGGATTCCTTGCTGGGCAAAGCGACTGCCTTGATGGCCTGGCCATTAACATTGATGTCGGCGAGAATCGGCGGGGAAGACAGGTCATAGTCCCATATGGGATGATGCGCAACCTGGAAATACCACTTCATCTTGCCCGTTTTAAGATCGACGCAAACTAGGCTATCTCCGAACAAATTGTTGCCTGGCCGGTGTCCGCCATACTGGTCGGAAGTCGGATCTTCCACCGGCAGATAGACCAAGCCGAGATCTTCATCCACGGTGATTCCAGTCCAGACGCCTGTATTGCCATTGACCTCTGCAGAGTTATTCAGCCACGTGTCGTAACCAAACTCCCCTCTTTTGGGAATCGTATTGAATTGCCAAAGCATCTTCCCCGTCCGCACGTCGTAGGCACGCGCAAATCCTTTGGTGTTGTCGTGTGTCTGCGGTTGGGTCCCTTCCTTCATGGAAGAGCCAACAATTACCACGTCTTTGACGACGGTGGGAGTGGTGTGAAGGCCGAGCTCCCCTGTTTCCAGGTCGATCTGCTTGTTCACGCCGGTCACGGCGCCAATCTTCATATCGACAATGCCACCTGTGCCAAACGTCTCGATCGGCATGCCAGTCCTGGCATTAAGTTCTACCAATCGATATCCGGTTGTTACATACAGGATGCGTTCATCGCCATTGCCATCGGTCCAATACGAAAGCCCGCGTCCCGAGAGCTGCCGTGGAGCAATCGCTGCGCGGCGCCCTTCATATTCACTGTGCACCCATTTCAATTCGCCCGTTCTAGCGTCCAGCGCAATTGCCGCTCGCCGCGATCCCGCGGTGGTGTACACAACCCCATTGACTTCCAGCGGCGTTCCCTCGAGCTTGTATTCTGGCCGCGCGCCCAGATTGTCGGTTTTGAAATGCCAAGCGACTTCAAGCTGATTGAAGTTGGATGCATTAATCTGATCCTGAGGAGAATATCTAGTTCCCTTGGCGTCAGCAAAGTAATAGGGCCAATCGCCTTTTTTTGTGGAAGGTTGGCCTGCTGTCTGAGCCCACGTCTGTCCCATGCAGAAAATGAATGGGATTGCAACAGCTGTGAGGGACGACAGAGCCCGTTTCAGGAGCCGAAAATTAAACATACGTCTCCCCCTGGAGCTAAATGAACCAGAAATTCCGATTTGGCCTTCCGTCTTGCGCATCTTAACCTTCCCCTGCTCCGGACACAACGGACTTGCCCACAGAAGGTCTTAATGCGGAATGCGATGCACTTGCGGCCGAGTTCCGAGAAACGAATCACAAAAGTGCGCCCGTTTGGAGTAGGTTTTGATAGTTCGCATGAACGCCTACAGAAAGGGGCACCCTCATGAATGACGCTAGGTATATTGGGTTGGATGTTCATCAAGCAACGATCTCGGTGGCCGCTCTGACAGGGTGTGCCATAGGTTATTCTAATGAGCTTAAGTAGGCTTTATTTCATTCGATTTAAAAAAGTCTCGAATTGCTGATTAAGGAGACAGGAGATGAAAAAACTTTTCGCATTTCTCGTGGCTTTGTTGGCGCTGTTCGTCGTGAGAGCACGGGGCCAGTACTCGACAGGCCAGCAGCTGCCCATGACACACATGTCGGGCCTCCTGAATCTAGCTGAGACGATTCCGTTGCCGGGGGATGGCTACATGGATCATCTGGCTGTGGACGTCAACGGGCAGCGCCTGTTTATTTCCGGGGAGTCCGCGAAATCCGTGATAGCCGTGGACCTCCGCGCAGGTAAGGTGATCCACGTTACCGAAGGGCTCCCAGCAATGCCCAAGAAGCCGTTCTATCTTGCCGACAGTAACGAAATCTGGCTCACGCTGACCGATAGCAGCGTTGTCGCTGTTAGCGGGAGCACCTACCGTGTGACCAAAATCGTGCATTTATCCGCATTTGGCGATCCGAATCGGGGATCGGACAATGCCGCTTATGATCCTGCCGCCCATTTGCTTTATGCTGGCGTCGAAGTCTTTGAAGATTTTGGCGGCAGCGGCACGCATGGAACTTCGAACGCCTCGATCGACATCGTAGATACGAAGACCGCCAAACTGATGGGCAGTATTAAGTTGCCGGGTGGTGATCCCGCAGGCATCACGATCGAGCCCTCGGGAAAAAGATTGTACGTCGCGATGGGAGATATTGTGGATGGTGAAAGCCACATCGCCGTCATTGACCTCGAAAAACGCGCTGTGGTTGCTCAGTGGCCAATCACCGGAGGTCCCGTGCCCCATACCGCAGGCCTAGACGCGGCCCACCATCGCCTGTTTGTGGGTAGCCGAACGATCGCACACACAGGAAAAATTGGAGGCGGGCACCAGCACGAACCTGGGAAGATGGTGGTAATGGACACGGAGACGGGGAAAGTGGTTCAAGCGCTGGACAGCGTGGGCGGCGCGGATGATCTTCAATATGACGCACCCACCGGACGTATTTATTTCATTGGGACAACGGGCACGGTTGCGGTGTTTAAGGAAACCGACCCGGACCACTTCGCACTACTCGGAAAAGTTCCGACTGGGGCCATATCCAAGACAGGTCTTTGGGTACCTGAATTAAAGCGGTTCTACTCGGCTGTCCCAAGGCATTACGTTATTACCGCACGACATGGGACGCAGGATCTGGAGGCCGATCTGCTCAAGGAATTGAACATCGCCCAAGGGGTTACGACGAGCGAAAAAGGCGCCGGTTGGCAAACCTCGATGCTTTCTGACTTGGTCATCGAAGAAGCTCACCTCATGGTCTTTGATTACATGCCGTAAGTGAGGCCATCGTCGCAAACTGGGAACCCGGTACTCCCACATCTCGATAAGTCGTGCCAGCTCAACCGGTCGATGCAACACCATCGATTCAGCTAGCTTGCCAATTGTGCTATGGAATTTCTTACCGCGGAACAACCATGGTCTCACCGCGGGGAAATTTGAATTGTAGCGACCATCTACTCAAGATACATCGGCCACCGACCTTGCCCCGACCTCCTCGCTTTATTAGCGTACAACGTCGGCACTCAAATCCGTGAAGACCGCAAATTATTCGAGTCAGGATTCTCTACGACGGCGGGGTGAAGGTGAAGAATTCCCACATCTTTGGTGCAGTGGCGGCTGCTCCGGGCAGGACTTTCACGCCCAAACCTTCGAGCATCAAGCGAAGCACGCTTTCGTGCTGATAGATCGTGGTGGACTTATAGCCGCCCTTGCCAAATGGGCTGACGATGACTGCCGCGACTTGACCTCCACCGTTTGTATTATCGCTGCCCGACTCATCGAAAACTATGATCAGCAGGCCATCGCTTTGGAACTGCGGGCTTTTAATCAGCGGGTCGATATTCGTCATCAGCCAGTTGTCCGCCACGTTCGGGCTGCAGTCGTGGGCGTCGTCACACCCGTTCGGAGTTATGAAGCTATAGTTGGGCAAAGTGTTGGTGGCGAGGTCCGTTGCGAGCTGCGAGAAAGGCACGATATTGGTAAGCTGGCTCGCAACCTGTGCGTCTGTCATATACGGCAGAGGGACATGGCGCGTGTAGAATTGCCCGCCGCAGCAGATTGAGTCACCACCGAGATAGCCGACCGACGGAATGCTCTCGGCATACTGCTTCCAAGTCTCGCCCGAAGCGATAAGTTCGCGTACCACGTTGTCCGCCGAAACCGGAAAGGTCAGCGGGGTCTGGCCGTCATCTTTCGTTAGAATTTGCCCAGTCGTCAACATAAGATAATTGCTGATCGATGGGTGTGCGTCAGCGTAATACTGCGTAGCAAGGCCATACTCATTGGCGAGACTATTCAGGTACGGCATTGACGAGCCGCCGATCACGCTCGAATAATCCGCGTTCTCCTCGACCACGATGAAGACATGCCCAAATGGTGCCGTGGGGACGAAGCTGCCACAGGCTGGCAACGCGGTATTGGTTGTAAACGGCGACGCAATGGCGCAATTAGCAGGCTGCGGTGGGATCGGTGGCGGATGCAAAGTTTGTGTGGCTGGCAAAAGCTCCTGCTGCGCTGCTGCATCAAACGTGTTGTTAATCATCGTGATAGGGTCGCAGCCGCCGCCATCCCAGAAGCTGTTCGCGATGCCGTCCGAGGCAATTGCGCTGGCAACGTTATTCGAGATCTGCACCGGTCCGCAGGCAGGATCGAAAGGACGGACTTTCCACACGTAGAGGGCGGCGTTGCCACCGCCGTTGACCGGAGTGGCGTTGAGAATCCTGTTGCTGTCCACGACCTGGTTTGTGCCATCGGCGATGCCGATGCCGCACTGGCCGGTGTTCACCAGTGTGTTGTTCAGGAATTGTGCGTCGTTTGCCGCCGTGTCCGCGGTCAGCCCGCACCCGGACACGCTGTGTCCGCCGGTGATGTAGTTGTTTTGGGCCACGATGCCGGTCGTGGGACCAGCACTCGGGCTTCCGCCGAAGTCTATGGAGTCTTCTTGGTCCTCAGCGAACCCGTACGAGGTTATGTCCGTGCTCGCTATAGCATAGTTATTCCGCACGAGCACATTCGAGCTGCCGTAGAAGATCTGCACGTTCTGCCCTCGACTATTGGCCCGACCGCGAGGGTTCAAGAGGAAATTCCCAATGATCTTCAGCCCTGTCTGGTTCTGAGCCTCGATGTTGGCTTCGCCGTAAGCGACGACGTTGCCTTGCACTATGAGATTCTGGGTGCCATTAGAGAAGATTCCGTCCGTGACGTCGCAACAGCCAGCAAGGGTTCCTTCGGGGTGAATATAATTGTCGAAGACATTGATTGTGTTTCCGTTGGTGATCACGATGCCATTGCCCTTGCACGGGCCAATTTCCGACTGGCGGATCGTGATGTTCCTGGAATTGACGATGGATACGCAGTCGCCGTTTGGATTGGTGATATGCAGGTTTTGAACCACCACGCCATTCTGGCCTGACAATGAAACCGGACCCGACAGTGTGAGCACACCTCCACCGGAACTTACGATATTGTTCACGGTCAGAATTTCAGAGGCTGTGGCCGAATTTGACGCGGCGTCGTAGGCCTTAACCAAGATCGTATGGTTAGTGTTCGATGCCGACGTTGTGCTCCAAGTCCAATTGTATGGGCTGGTGCCGGCTGTCGACTGAAGCCCGTCGTCCAAATAGAACTCAACTTTAGTGATCCCAACACTGTCAGAAACGCTTGCCGAGACTGTAATAGGTCCGGAGACCGTGGTACCTGAGGCCGGCGAGATACCGGAGATGGTTGGCGGCGGCGGTTGGTCGACGGTGAGGATGGTCGAGTCCGCTATCGAGCCGGAGGTAGCTGCGATTGTCGTCCAGCCAGAGGCGATGCTGCTGGCCAGACCCTGGTTGCCGGATACGTTGCTGATGGCAGCCACGCTTGTGGCCGAGGAGCTCCAGCTTACCGAGGTGGTCAAGTCCTGCGTACTACCGTCGCTGAATGTCCCGGTAGCGCTGAACTGCTGACTATTTCCCCACATGATCGAAGGGGCAGCCGGCGTCACAGCAAGGGAAATTAAGATGGGGGCCGACCCAGTGCCAGACAGGCTCGCCACCTGGGGACTGTTGCCGGCACTGTCCATAATTGAGAGCGTGCCCATACTGCTTCCCGTCACCGAGGGTTTAAACGCGACACTGATGTTGCATGTGCTCCCTGCTGGCACGCTGGTGCCGCAGTTGTTGGTTTCAGCGAAATCGCCTGCTGCGGCGACGCTGGTAATCTCCAGCGGCGTATTTAGGCTGTTGGTCAACGTCACTACTTTGGCCGCACTGGTCGTTCCCGCCGGTTGGCTGCTGAAACTCAGACTGCTGGGAGAGAGCGTAACCGGAGGATTGCCAATTCCGAGCAAGGAAATCGTCTGCGGGCTGCCTGCGGCGTTGTCGGTGACGGCAATCGTCCCGGTACCTGTTCCCACAGCTGTGGGCGTGTATGTCACGCTGATCGTGCAACTGGCCCCTGCGGCGATGGAGCTTCCACAAGTGTTTGTCTGTCCGTAGTCCCCACTCGCCACGATACTGGTAATGCTGAGCGACGCAGTCCCGGTGTTATTCAGCGTCACCGTCTGCGCCGCGCTGGTCGTGCCTACAGGTGTGCCTCCGTTAGCGGCCACGAACGTGGCGATAACCGACGTGATAGCGTCCGTTGCCGAAGGGCTCGCTGTGGCAGTCTGGGTCCCTGTATTGGAAACGATTTTGTCCTCGGAAGAAGCGTCTGTCCCTGACCCACTATTCGGAGATGACAGCGTATTTCCATAACCACTGTCAGCTATCCACGTCCCCGCTGAGTTGTTCCTCGCGAAAAGAGCGAAGACGTACTCATTCGCCGTTGTCGTGGGCCCAGCGGTAGACACAATTCCGGCAGTGGCACTGGACTGAAAGTTCGATCCGATTTGGTCAAGCACGGAGGAAGTCAGCAATCCCGAGATTTCGTAGATGTGCAGGTGTAGGCTATTGGTTCCCGTCATGTGCACGGTCACTGTGTCAGGCCCGGTCGAAGGGACAACAGCATAGTAGATATTGGTCTGAGCGGGCGTGCCGGTCGTTCCAGGATTCTGGGCAACAGCGAGGAACCAATTGCTACCGAGCGTGTCTGTGATGGCAGGAGAGGCAAAGGTGTTTCCGGCATAAGACCCCACGCCGACTACCATTAAATTGTTTTGCGTAACGTTGCTGCCGAACGCCACTGCAAGCGTGGTACTTCCACTCCCCGTGGCACCCGCGTCTTGCAACAGCGTGACTGCCGGGCTCGCAAACGCCAAGCTGCTGGCCGAAAGGCTCACAGCCGGTGCGATGACCGCTGCGCCGGTGCCTGTCAGGCTGATTTGCTGGGGGCTTCCAACGGCGGTGTCGGCAATTGTGATGCTTCCGGATTGCGCCCCGGCGGCCGTCGGTGCGAAGGTGACGTCGATCGTGCAGGTGCCGCTCACGGGCAGCGTTGCCGGGCTAATGGGGCAGTTGTTCGTTTGGCTAAACTGCGTGCTGGCTGCGATACTTGTGATGCTGAGTGCAGCGTTGCCAGTGTTGGTCAGCGAAACAGTCTGCGGTGAGCTGGTTGTGCCTGCCAACTGACTCCCGAAACTCACGGTAGTGGGAGACAAAGAGACACTCTGAGCATGCGCGGATGACCAAGCAACTCCGATAGCTACCAACACCAGGATGGCACGAGTCTGAACTTGTTTTAGACACTTCGTAGTCTTAAGCGCAGAGTTGAACGAGAGCGCCTCTGGAGAGAAGGTCCGGTCAGGCTGCATGCTTGGCATTGTCCCTATGTATCCGGCCGGAAATGGCTTCTTACGGGAAACTCTCGATTCCGGCCTAACGGTTGCGTAGGGACGTTACACAAGGTTAGCGGCGCCCACTTTTATACACGCACGATTGATTGTCAATCTTTAATTTTTGCCTTAAATGAGGCGTCCTATTACTTTGAGTGCCGGCGTTCAGGCGTGCGCCGCAAGTGTTACTCGGTGGTAGCGCTTAAATCGGTACGGGTACCTATAGTATCTATCGCCCCAATGCCCCGGCCCTTCGGGACCAGAATAACTCCAGTGCGGGGCGTCCCCTTTATCTGGAGCAAAATTGGGAGCGGTGTACAGCCAAGCGCTCAGAAAAATGATGACGGGGGTCAGAAGCACATTTTTCGCTCGGCAGTTCATTGCTCCCTCCTGGTACTCACCGGTTCGCATCGCAATTCCTGGCTCATGCCCCAAGGTCTTTTCCCATGTCAAGTGGAATTCCCGATTTGAATCTCGCGTTTTTACAACGTATGCTCCTCTTGGCTCCTCCTTAAACTGTGAGTTCTTACAGGTGGCCGAAGTCTCGGGGGGGCAAGTAACTCCCTGAAAAAGCGGCCAAGCGCTGAGGATAAGTCCTGATAAGAGAGATTCTCGGTCTGGAAATCTGGCCGTCCCCAAATTTATTCCGATAACATTTATCGGTATATGATGGACTGTAAGGTCCCTGGGCTGAGAACTGTCGGCCCTTAGTTGCTATGCTTTACAATCTTGCTGTTGAGCAAACTGACCAGGGATGTGCCTCCAGCCGGAGATTGGACTGCACCCCCGCGCACAATTTCCTGGACGGTGACCGACTTGCCATATAAACGATTATTCGCATCATCGTCCGGGTCCAACGTGGCTCCTCCCAGTGACATGCCGGCGAAGAGCCCTGAGGCACGACCGTAGGTCAGAATATCGCTGCCCCCCACCGTGCCGTTCGATGTCGCGCCGGTCGGACCGGCTGCGGCAGTGGCATCCCGGCCCAGCTTTGTCTTGCCGTTTAAGACGGCGTCCACGGCCTTCGAATCCATAAGCAAGAGCACAAAGTCAGTAGACGAGCCACCTATTTGCAGGCCGAAGCTTGCCCCGCCAATCGTATACATGGCGGGGGCTGACCATGTCCCCTCGAATTTGCTGCCTGAACGGCAAAGCATCGGTCCGCGGCCTCCGCTACCCCCAATTCCGAAGCCGACCTTCTTTACGTCGGGCAGCACGATTACGCAATCGGCTTTCGCCAGCACACCCGATGGCACACTGTCGCCCTTGAGCATTTCCTGTAGCACCTTGCCGGCGTTCTGGAGCGTCTCCTCGTCTTTCTCTTTATCTCCGCCCCACGCGGGTAAGATTATCAGGATCAGTGATACAAGACAGAAAAACAGCGTCATATTGCGAATGCGCATATCTGTTGCTCCCCTGATAGTTCGTGGCATGGCATCCATCTCCGGTTTCTTGTTGTGACCCCAACAATAAACAAGCAATTGAATCAGGCCCACTGTCAGAACTAACGGGTGTCGCCCAACTCTCCAGTGCTTGATAAGTTGGACTAATCGGGAAGTGGCAGCCCTATCCTTCAGCTCTACGATCGCGGGAGCGTCCGCATCTGTACAAAGGCCATCCGTTCGAGGAATGTATGCCAACGGAACGAAGTCAGACTTTGGGCGAAAAGAGCAAACATGCTGCCGAAACAAGACCGACCGGGATAAACCAGGCCCCAAAGGGATAGCAACCCGTGCCCGTGTCTATTGCGAGCTACACCAATGAACGACTATCAATTGGTCCCCGGATTTCGTTTATTGGAACAACTAACAGTTGGCTTCTCGGCGGGGATGGGCCAAATTAGCCTCCAATACCCACGCGAGGCAGCGCTGTTGCCCCAGCTGCAGTGACGCATGGTTTCCACAGGTTCTACAACGCGAAGAAATCTATGCGCGTGGTCGAAATCACAACGCCGTGGAAGCTCAATTCAGGAGGCAAAATGGCGACACAAGCACGGGAGCAGCGCGTACCGGCCCAGATGCAAGCAGGGATCGCCGCAACCGAAAACGACTGGACGAAGCCACGAGCGATGGCTATTCCAAAGGAAGGATATTTCAATCTTGAAAGTGGGAGATATGGTCCAGTTTATCCGAAAAGTCCTGCGTGTTACGGCTTCACGATCATTGCGAAGGCCAAGCCCGGAACGGAGGAGGTAATCCGCGCGTACGGAAAAACAATCGAGAAATCCTTAGAAGGATCACCCAACCTGCTGGCGCCACTCAAGCTCCACTATCTGAGGTGGGTGCTCTTCGACATTGGCAAGGATAAATACTTCATGTATCAGGGAATCTTCGATACCGATTTTGACAAGTACACGGAGGACGCTATTGCATTGTTCGCCGCAGCTGGACTAAACACCGTGTTCGAGAACTTAGAAGGATTTCCGGAAGACTGGAAGACGAATCCACCGGCATTCGTCAAATTCGTTCGCGAGCATCAGTGCCCCAGCTTCCTGGAATACGGCGAGTATCCGTTTGTCAGCGCCGGCGAGATCAAAAAGGCATTGAAGCTGAAAGCGGCCTTTTCCAATATGCTCGACCAGATGCAGTTGGCGAGGTTACCCGCAGAGAGCCTGAAGTGTTAGAGCTCGATGACATCCAACATTTCCTGATTGCACGCCCGCCGACGCTTGCAGCACGTTACGAATTCCTGAGTTTTCGACGTGCTGAAGGTGCAAGAACCTGGCTGAGAGGTATGCTCGCGAAAGTAGGGACCGCACAAGCGGTTGGGTCGAGCCAACTCGATTCCAGATGGGTGACCATCGCCTTCACATGGAATGGCCTGAAGGCTCTCGGCGTCGATGATGTGTCGTTGGCTACTTTTCCGGAAGAGTTTCGTCAGGGGATGGCTGCCCGGGCGAAGATCCTCGGGACGACGGGGGCGAATCATCCCGATCATTGGGTCGGGGGCCTGGCAAATCACGGTCTTCACGCAATCGTCATTCTCTTTGCATGCGATGTGGCGGAACGCGAGCGCTGCACGCGGGAGCATCAAGAGTATCTCTCGCGATGCGCAGATGCGGAGGTGCTTTCATCCTTGGATCTCGATGCCCTGCCACCATTCGGGTACGCTCACGAACACTTTGGCTATCGCGATCGGCTTTCCCAGCCCATGATTGACGGTACTGGTGTGAAACCGACTCCTGGATCCGGCCCGGCTATCAAACCGGGCGAATTTTTCCTCGGGTACCAAGATGAAGAGGGCGATCCTGCCAATCTCCCACAACCCGAGATCCTATCGCGCAATGGCAGTTACTTGGCTTATGTTTGTCCGGAGGAGCACGTCGGCGCGTTTCGCGATTTCCTGCGGCAACACGGTGAGACGCAGGAGCAGCAAGAGTTGATCGCAGCCAAACTCATGGGCAGATGGCGCAGCGGTGCACCACTTGTCCTCGCGCCGGATGAGGATGATCCCGAGCTGGGCGCAGACCCGCAGCGCACCAATGATTTTGCTTACGCGGAGAAAGATTCATACGGTTACTCTTGTCCGCTGGGTTCACACATCCGCCGAATGAATCCACGTGACACGGCAACGAACATGAAGCGACGAAAGATGATCCGGCGCGGAGGCACTTACGGGCCGCCATTGCCCGAGGGAGCACCTGAGGACGGCAAGGAACGAGGGATTGCCGCATTTATTTGATGCGCGAGTTTGGTTCGCCAGTTCGTGTTCGCAATGAACGTGTGGGCAAACGACCCCAATTTTCACGAATTAGGCAATGAACGAGACCCATTTGTAGGTACACAAGACGGCACCCATGATATGACGATTCCGAAGCGGCCGATTCGGAAGAAGATCACCGGTCTGCCGGCTTTTACAACCGTGAGAGGTGGCGCCTATTTTTTCCTGCCGGGCATAAATGAGCTTCGATACCTCGTGGCACTCGGGGAGCGAACCCACGCCCGAGGCGCATAGGACTGGAAAGGGATTCATACGATGAGCAAAACCAAATATGGACCACGAACTTACAACCAAATCCATACCCAGAGGCAATACGATCCCGACAGACGACGGTTCAGCATCTACAGGACCTGGAGTTATCCATGGGAGGCCAATCAAAACGTGGCAGAACTTGACAATCGCTTCTCGACGATGACCGAAGTTCGCCGAGTTGCCTGGCCCGAATACGAGGGCATGGAATATTCTGAGAGGATGTTTTTGCAGGGGATCGCCAGCACACTTGAGCTGTTCCACCTATCTACCGTCAGGTTCCAGACGCTCGTGGGCGAGGCCACGGGGAATCCGGTTGCGGTCTATCAGCGAATCGATCAAGCGGGACAAAGATTGCCGCTGGACGAGCGCGTGCTCGCAGACACAGATACCCTGATGGTCTTTGGTCTCGACCATATGGTGACGGAGCAGGAAGCTTCGCCCGATGAAATTGAGGCGGTTCGGGAGTTCCTAACTCGAGAAGGAGCGTGCCTGATCCTTGGGCCGCATCACGACGTCGGCGTGTCAGCCAATCTGAAGGAACGCGCCATGGAGTATGCCCACCACGGAGATCCTCTGGTGCCCCGCCAACAACGGTTCGGCAAGTACACGCGTTCGCTGATGAAAGGGCTCGGTGTGCCAATCGAAAATCGGTATGGCCTTCGCCCTGCTGTAATCAAGGAAACCAACCAGATTGCTCCATTGATCGTGGCGCGGGACTTGGATTCGCGCGGATTGCTGAAAGGAGTTACAACCTTCAATTTTCACCCGCATTTGCCGCACTATGCGCTGACCACGGGGGACACCAAGTTTGTTCAGGTGCTGGCCAAACAGCCGATCGATATGACCAGGCCACACCCTTTCACCGAATCTGGAAACCGCGAGTTCAACACGTTCGTCTGGATGCCCCCGAACGGAAAGCGAGCAGCCGACATCCTGTTGGCCGACTCCACAATATTTACGACGTTGTTTGGCGGCGTGGAATCCTTGGAGAACTTTTGGAAAAACCTGGCATCGATGCCGCTCACAAGCGGGACGCAGACCCACCAGAGCGCCCGTCACGCTCGGGCCTAATCTATCAGGTACAAAAAATCTCCGTTTTTTACTGCCTTTGCCCGAGCCCGAGTAGAACAACGAAAAGCCTATAGACGGTGAATTGGCAATAGCCTGCGGGAAATTCGAAGAGCGATTGTGGTTGGGTACCTTCCTTTTATGTTTTCCAATTCATAGCCCGACTGGATACCCCCCTGGAGTTCCACAGAATCGTATTCTTGATTTCCACAATGGTTTTTCGTCTCTCCAGGTGTTCCACTCCAATGTCAAGTATCCGCCGGAATGAAGGTTGCAAGACTGTGGCATCAGAAAACTTGCGCGCGATTCCGGATATTCACGCCTATTACTCCACCACCGGTGTCCATGATTTATCCGGGTTGAAGAGCTCCATCTTCGCGAATTCGTCAAGGGTTGCAGGCCCAAAATCTTTCTGGAAGACAACACCGTCATAGCTGACGATGAACGTTTTTACTCCGGTTACACCATATTCGGCCGGCGCAGCCACGAGTGCGAAGCCGCCGATCATCAGACCCTTCACCACAAAGTCCATTTGTCCCATTGGCGCGGCAGGCCCCTGCCCTTTCAGAACCTTGAAGAAATACCCGTGGTACGGTTCTGACCGGCTTGTATAACCCTGTTCGATGGCTTGAGCAATTTTTTCACCGATAGGCCCATCCCAGGTGCCGTCCGAGTTTTGCCACGCTAGGCCATCCTGTTTGCCAGGAGTGCTGATGACGCGCTGCGCATACTGGTTCACGTCGTAACCATCGCGCTTCTGAAGGGCGTATTCGTTCTGCGCATCTACATAGCCGTGGCAGATGCTTATGGCGTCCAATTCATTAGCGCCAATTCGACGATAGAGCATTTCCAGCCGGCCGGCTCTAGCATCGAAGAACCATTTGTCACCCACCTTTACAATCGGCACGGGGAAGGGCCAATCCTCTTTGCCTACGAGGAGAAACGCGCGGTTCCCGCGCATCGGATCCACGGAAACACTTTTCTTTTCGCTGGCTTCGGCAAAGAAATCACTGGCTCGCTGGCGGTCTTGAGCGCCTTCCCCGCTAAATACAACGTCGTCACCATCAAAGCCAAAAATCTGCACGAGAGCAGCCTCGTCGAATTTCTGGGCCGCGTCGACCAGAGCGTCAGCAGCCTGCTGCGGAGTGTCAAATCTCTTTGGGCCGGCGGCACCGGAAGCGATTGCAGTTGGAGGCTTTGTCGACGCGGATTGCTGCGCAGCGAAAAGAACTGGCGTGGAAAGATACGCCAAAGCTGCAACGCCGATTAACCATTGAAGTCTGGGGAAAAAGTTCGACTCAGGTGTTGATTTCATATCACGGCTCCTCTGATTTCGTTTCCGCTCTCGAATTCACTCAATTTATCTACGCCTCCCACCACCTCCACGACCACCACCGCCGCGCCCACCACCACCAAAACCGCCGCCTCCTCTAGACCCCATGCTGGAAGAACCGCGGTTACTGCTGGAGCGAGCGCTCGACCCGTTGTATCCCCTGGAACCTCCATCGAAGGCTTCTCGGTTGCCGCCTCCGCTGCGCGAGACGTCCCGGCCTCCTATGCGGTCCGCACCTGCGCCTGTGGGCCGATTGCCCGCACCCATTCCATTACTTGGCCGATTGCCTCCACCAATTCCATTGCCGGCTCCGTTGCCACCTCGATTGCCCCCTCCAATTCCTTCGGCGCGATTGCTGGCAAGATTGCCGCCCTGCCTGCCAACCTGGTCTCGCGCTGCAGCCTGACGATTGGCTACCGAATCTCCGCGTGACGCACCACCAAACCTGTCTGCGGTAGCTCGGTCCCGATACGGAGCCCCGCCGCGATGCTGCGGATTGTGACTCCAATTGGAATTTCCGCCGATGTTTCCATTCCCGCGAGCAGGCTGATTCGATGGGCGGTTTCCGTTCCCAATGTTGTTGCGGTTGCCGCCGCTAATATTCGAGTTGCGGATGAAATTGTTGTTGTTATTAATGTTAATGTTGTTTCCACCCCACCCGCATCCCCAGCCCCAACCGCCGCCGCCCCAAGCCGCTCCGATCGCAAGTCCAATTCCAAATGAGATCGCCATTCCAGCCGCGTAATAGCCTGCAGGTGGATAGTAGATGGGAGGATAGGGATAAATCGGCGGGCCATAGACGTAGAGAGGATCGTACGAAGGCACGTATATGACTTGCGGATTGGCCGGTTCGACGATGATCACACTCTTGTTGTCGATGACTTTGGTTTCCACCGATTGTTGCTCGGTTGATTTCAAATTGCCTGTTTCCTGGGCCTTTTTGCGCATGCGCTGGACGGCTTCCATCACACCGCTTTGCTGGGCCAGGAACGCGTTCCCCAAATCCGTGGTCCACTGAATGTCGTCAGCCAGGCGCTTGACCACATCAGGCAGGGCCGCCATGGCCTGAATGCTGGGATCCCAAGGCTGCTTCTCGACAGCATCGGCAAGTGCTTTGTCCTTCAAACCCGGGTTCTTCGTCATCCATTGTTGAAGTTGGATCAGTTCGAGAGGATACGTGGACGCCGCCAGGACCTGCGCCAGCAATGGGTCTGGATAGAGGGCTATCGGCGCCACGAGAGAATCAAGCTGGTCAGGTGGAATCAGCGGAGACTGACTCTGAGGCGAGGATGCCTGCCCCGGCTGCAGAGGCCGCATATCTGCTAGGGTGTTGCCTGGCACGAGGGCAAGGGCACAAACCACCGCTACCACGCCTCGAATTCCCAAACCAAACATTCTCGTTTTCAGATTCATAAAAATCTCCGCTCCGAGTCCGGATGGAATCCATTGCGGCCCTTATTCCCGACCAAGACCAACCCGTGGACCACTCGGTTGCATGTGATTCGGTTGTCGGCAACATCCGCATCACCTTTATCGGGAGTAGCCGGCCGCAACCTGCCGTCTGGCTTGTGCAGGCAACTCGTGTCGCCTGCAGGTTGACTGAAAGAATTTATTCCCCCATGGAACGAGACAGGATCTTTCATTTCCGGTTACTTCCTTTCGATTGGGCAGCTTCCCACGCTCGCACTCTCTTCCGAGCCGGCACTGACCGCCTGAAAGCGGCACCGGGTTTGATTAGATATCCCGGCCAACGGCGGCTTCGCTATTGCAGGTTTTGAGCGCGTCGGGCGCGCCCAAAGTCACGTTAAACGAGACCGCGATGCGGGGAGATTGACCCGCGTAGGGGTGCACCCAGTGATAGAGCCAACTCGGAAAGACAACAAGCAACCCGGATTCGGGCCGGACTCGGAACGGTTCCCCGTACGGGTCGCCGGGCGTGCTCACGGCTTCCACGCCAACACGCGGATCGAGGAACTCGAGCACACCGCTCAGCGGACGATTAGGGTTGTACTCACCGGCGTCCACGTAATAGACACCGGACCAGGCGCTGTCCGGGTGGGAGTGTGGCGCGTGGTAGGCGCCTTCACGGCAAATTGTCGCCCACGCCCACACGGACAACTGCCCTTTGAATCCACCATGGCCAGTTGTCGCATCGACCATTTGGCTTACCGCCCAGGTGATCCACGTGCTCAACGCGCCCACCGTCGCTTCCGGACGATTCAGGAAATCGGGCCGAGAGTGCCAGCCTCCGATGTTGCTACGCCCCAGGCTCAAGTAACTGCCCTCCTCCGCTAGCATGAGTTCCTGGAGGTCTTGATTCATTGCTTCGGCGTCCGGCACTCGCAATTGACCGATGATAGTGGGGAACGCCTTTGTAATTTCCAGTTCCATCGAACCGCCTTGATCGGAGAAGCGTTGCTCAGCCTCAATCCCGTCTGTGTGGTCCCCGTGGATCTACCGTTCTTTCGCGTCCCCGGCCCCACTTTCAACGCCACGATTGCGACGAAATCAACCAGAAGGCCGGGCCCAGCCTTGTAGTTGTCTCCTCCGAGAGTCCGCGAATGTCAAAAACTGATGATCGTCAAAAAGCGATGTACCCTTGCACCATTGGTACCCAACCAGTTAACCCTGCGGTATAGGGAGTAAAGACCCCACTATAAGGAGCTCCGTTGATATGGAACGCCTCTACGTTGAGCCACAGACGGTCGGTGTGAAGGTAATACCATCGTAATCCGGCCCCATACTCATAAGGGTTGGCGAACTGCCCGCGCACCCATGATGCGCGGACGTATGGCATCAATTTTTTCGGCTTTACAAAGTAACTCGCCGAAACCTCACCGCCGTGGTCAAATGTGGATTTGAGCGGAAGCGGTCCGTCGGCTACGAAATCATCTAGCCAGCGCATGAAGTATTGCCCGTTGACCGCAAGCCCGTTCCATTTAATTCCATAGTCAATTGCCGACATCTTATACGTGGCATCCTGGAGCGTTACACCCGGCGCAAACGCTCCGGTCGAGAAGGCCTGCACGCCGTCGGAATTGAATATTGAGGTGTTCTCGGGACTGGATTGGTCGAGATCTGAAAAACGGTTCTCCCGGGATCTTGTAAACGAGGTACCCAGTCGAATACGAACTTTCCTGGAGGAGAAATAATCATCGTACATGTTGCGGTCTCTACCATCGAGTGGCCCGTAGTCTCCCAGCGGCTCCCACCAGAGGCTGCCGGAACCCAGCAGATTCGTATCGATTTTGTTTGCCGCGACACTCAGGGTATTGAGACCGTTGCCGAGGAACGCAATGTAATTCAGTCCCTTCACGAGTTGTCCGGTCGCCCAGACGCCCTGAGTGAACCCGGGGCGGAAGAAGTTGTCCGCCATGGTCCTATCATTTGCCGTGAAAAATGGAAACGTGCCAATTAGTGAGCGGCTGCCCGGAACGCCAGTGTAACCTCCGGTTAGCGTGAGAGCCTTGCTGAATCGCCAGCCAATGTTGCCGGCTACGACGATTGACGACGCCCCCGCGGATGTCCAGACGGTGAAGCTATATTGCGCTCTCTTGTCGAAGACGTAGCCGCCGAAGACCGTCATTGAGCGATTTACTGTAATATCGTTGCGCTTGTTGACCTCGTGAATCACCCCTAGGTGGTCAGTAAAAGTGGAATTGCTATCAAGAGTGTTGATATATCGCACTTGGGTAGTGCCCTGGAACCTCAGCAGGAAAGGCACCTTAGCGTTTTCGGGCGTTTCCCAGATTATGATTCCATCTTTATAACGATTCTCGATTTCCTCCTGCAGTGCGGAAAAGGATTGCGGCTGCGCTGCCGTCATCAACGGCGATGAAACCTCCCCTGCTTCCGCCGGGCTCGATGGCTGCGTTAACGGGGTGACGGACGCCAAAGGCAATACAGCCTTTGTTGCGGTAGTCGACGACACTGGGGGCTCCGCTATTTCCGCCGGGCCTGGTGGCTGCGCGTGGCGAGGTAGCTCAGCGACCGGCGAACCATTGAGCCGCTTTTGCAGTTGGTCGACCAGTTCCAGCAGTGCCCTCTGCTGCTCTTCCATCCTGCTCAGCTCTTCTCGAACTTCTGCGTTATCGGCCATCACAGCCGCGATTTTGTCCTCCAAGTCCATGGGGCGCGGTTTCTCGGGAAGGTATTCTTTTTCCAACTTGCTGAGCAGGGGCACTTGAGCCGGCGCGACTGTTTTGTCCGCGCTTTCTGGAGGGTTCGCCTGAGACTGTCCATGGGCTGGTGTCATGAATAAAGTCCCAAACGTCAACGCAAATACGACTGAAAATCTGATGGACGCGCCTCTGAGAAACATGCTGGAGCCCCTTTTCCGAGAGTGAGGTTCGGAGTGCAATGCGAACGAGGCGCGCCGTATTAGCTTCTTCGGAAGCAAGCAACTGCCAGCCACGTCCGGATAAAGACAGCTGGGGCATCGACGGCATTTCCAGATCCATCGGTGCCCTCGCCCGATCAGCAGAGCGTTACGGACAAGGCGAGTCCGCCCTCACTGGTTTCTTTGTACTTACTATTCATGTCCTTCGCGGTCTGGGCCATCGCCGTGATCGTGGCGTCCAAATCGACCCGATGCCTGCTGGCGATTTCATTGCTGGCGATCGCATAAGCGGTCCATGCCTTGACCGCTCCAAATGCGCATCGCTCGATGCACGGGACCTGGACAAACCCGGCTACCGGATCGCAGGTCATTCCAAGGTGATGTTCCAGCGCGGACTCCGCGGCGTTTTCGACGACTCGGGAATCCTCGTCGTATGCAGTCGTGACCAATGCCGCCGCCATCGCTGACGCCACCCCGATTTCCGCCTGGCAGCCGCCTTCGGCAGCGGATAGCGTTGCATTGTGCTTGCACAGGTAACCGATAGCCGCTGCGGCAAGCATGCCCTGACGAATCTTGTCCAGGGGAAGCTTGCGACCGCCTTCTCCCAGCCCGTAGACCAGTGACGGCATGACTCCGGCGGACCCGCCTGTCGGCGCGGTGATGACAAGGTGGCCCCGCCCGTTCTCTTCGGAGGCCGCCAGTGCGTATGCCGAAAGGACGCCAATTCCGCGATCCGCCTGGTATTTGTCATCCATGGCGCGCTTGTAGACCGTTGCCGCTTTGCTGTACAGCTTGATCGGACCGGGCAAGACACTGTCATCGGGTACGGCAAGTCCTGACTTCACAGTGGCGACCATCGCGTTGATGATTTTGTCGACGAAGGCATAGACCTCCGCCTCGCTTTTCCCCGGGATCGCCATCTCATTGGCGAGAATCACTTGCGCAATTGTCAGCTTGTTTTGATCCGCGTGCTGGCGCAGCTCCTTCATTGTCGAATAGGGATACTTTGGCGGATTCTTCTTCGGCGGCGTGTATCCTTTCCACTCGATGAATCCGCCGCCAACCGAGTAGTACTCCTGCTCTAACAACACTTTGTCGCCGGCCATGAGCTTGCATGTCATTGTGTTTGGGTGAGGAAAATCACCTTTGACCGAGTCGAAGACGACGTCCTTGAGCGTCACATTCACAGTCTTTGCACCTAGCTTGACTGGGAAAGACTGGTCAGGGTTGTCGCGCAAGCCATCGAGAAATGCAGGATCGACGGTTGCCGGTTCCTTTCCGACCAAACCCGCGAGGGAAGCTCGCTCCGTCCCATGTCCCTTGCCCGTGGCGCTGAGGCTGCCAAACAAATAAACCTTGAGCGCCGTTGCTTTGGCGAGTTGGTCCGGCGGCAATTTGGTGCAGCGCTGGTAGAAATCGTACGTAATTCGCATTGGACCGATTGTGTGAGAACTCGATGGCCCCGGTCCCACCTTGTAGAATTCGTCCAGCGTCGTCATCACGGGTCCCTTTTCCTGTTTGACAACATTCAAGTCGGCAGACAGAGGAGGTGTATCGGGTACTTTCGGAGAAGGTGCCGTGGCCCTGGCTGTCCTGTCCTGGCAAGACATTTGTGCGCCGGTAATCACGACCGTGGCACCCACCACGGCGCTGCGCATCAGGAAGGTGCGACGATCCACACCCGGAGGAATCGCGGCTGAGTCCAACTGGGCGGGGGGGCCGAGCGGATCGTCCCGATCAGGTTCGCAGAGTTGCTCAATCCGGCGGAGCTGGTCATTAGATATCTCATTTTCGTTTTTAGACATGGTGGACCTCCTCAATTCTTCTTTTGCAAATACGGTGCATCTCCTGACTTTCATGATTGGCGTGGCCTTGGGGCAACCCTTCTGCCTGCATCATTTGTCGCCCGCTGAGAACATTTTTGAAAAGTTGTATTTGAACGCGAATTGAATGCGATAGTCGTCGACGAAAAAACTGTCCCGAAAATTCTCTCGGCGGCCCCATATAAACTCAGCACCGAACAGCGCATTTTTGACCGGGGTGAAAAGCAAGTTAGTCGAACCGTAATATCCTCTATGAAAATCGCTGTTGTTCTGTCCATCTGAGTTTTGTATATTTACCATTGAGTATCCGATGGAGCTAGTAAAGCGATTACTCCAGGTGTGATCCAGATAGGTTGAAAGGCCCAATGCCGGTAAAGCCACGCCTTGGATGGGGCGCTGCGGATTCGGCGGGGTTGTCAGCTTGACACTGACGTCAACTGGTGCGTCATTCAAATAGTTTTCCTCGCCCGCACCATAGGTGATTTGGAAGTGGCCTACGTTGTTCTGATTGAAGCGGGGAGACGAGCTTAGGGAAACGCCCCAACCTACTGCGCTTCCGCTGAGGTTAATTGGGTCATTGTTTGTGTCCACCCACTTGAGTCTCTTCACCAGCCCGCTAATCTGGATGTATCCCCAGTCGCGATTAAACCGCGCGTTCGCCGTAAAATCTGGCAAGTCGAACTTCGGCACGACGCCAACCAACTCAACCCGGTCGGAGAACTTACCCTCGTCCGCGCTGGCGCCCGGACGCTCGATCCCGATCGTTAGCGCGTTCGCTCCCATGATCGGCATCCAGCGAAACTGGACGTTGCGGAACCACACCAATCCGTTTGGTCCCCAGTACTCGATCGTATTCGGAAAGGCATCTGGGTCTACAAAAACGCTCCAGTTTTGCCCGGCGCCGAAATGCCCCAACTCTCCGTAGGCGTGCCGCAGTCGAAAAATTGTCTCTCCCGCCTGGGCGCCAACACCAAATAGTTCGAATTCAAATATTGTCTTCAACTCGCCAAACCTTGTCGGAGTGCTTGACTTAACACCGAAACGAGTCTGGCGAACACCGAGGTATACCTTACCGTCCGGAGCAAACTCACCTGCGAAGGCCGGCAATTTTGTGGGCCTTACCACGTCGAACCAATTCGGATCGTTTGTATCGAAGTCATAACCCGCGTCAAGCATTGCAAAGCCATAAACTTGAAATGTGCTCTCCCCTATGTTGGTACCCTGTGGGTGAGGGTTCGCGACGGGCGTGGCCAGACCAACAACTGGACCAGCAGGAGGGTCGGCTTTAGCAGAATAAGTCGCCTCAATGACATTTGAAGTTGGACTCTGCCCCCTTTGCTCGATGCCTGCCGAAGCGCTCGCCTGGGGAGGTGTATATGTGATTGAGCCGCCGGCGTTCTGCGCCTGCTCCAGCGCGTTGATCTGCCCCTTTAGCTCCTGCATGACTGCGTCCACTTGCTGGAGCTGGTCTTTTAGTTGCTGGAGCTCTGAGGTCGTTTTCTGCGGCGCTTGGGCTTGTGCTGCAACGGAGTGCGGCGCAGTCGCCAGAAGGAAGATTGCCATGAGCGGCGCCCCCATCCTGATCCGCCTCGTTTGTCGATTCGGTTCCATACCCACTCCTTTTCTTCGTTGATTGATGTAGTACCGCACCAACTTGAAATCCTCTAATCCCGTCGCAACAAAAATAGGCGGTGCGTCCCTGATCGTTCCCACTAGCTCGACGTGGCAGCGACCGCCGAGCACTCGCCTGCTGCAGCCTAGACAACGAGCCCGAAATTCCGGGGCTTCCTCGTTCGGTCAGCAATACCTCTCTGACATGGCCGATGCTAGAAATCCCTGAAAGTGACCTGGTACATCCCGTGGAAATTTACTTTTACGATGGACTGAACTTTGCTCCAACTGTCAGTTTTACTAGTTTCGATCTATCTGAAGGGCGTCTCGGATTCGCGCAGAGCGGAAGTTACCTTGCAGCCGCAAGACTTATCGGGCATTGGCTTTTGCCTCCTGCGAGTTCGGCGAATCATCTTGATTCCGTATAGGAAAGGACTAGCATTCGTGATATGAAGGCTACCCGCAAATCGCCTGGGAGACCTTGTTCCAGCGTGATGACCCGCCAGCGGAATAGCTGCCAACTGAAACCAGATCGCTGCAGTCTGGCAGCAGTCTTGAGCTGGAAACAAGCGCTACTCTGTAGTTTGGGGATGGTAGTTTCGGTCATACCATTGTGCGCACAAAAAACTAGATATTCCCCAACCTTCGGAGTGGAAGGCAAGCCCTCAGTCAATGTCGTCCGTAACTCGACATTTAATACCAATCCGAAGGCTGATGAAGAAATGTGTTTTCCATGGAAATTAGGGGCAGTGCGATCCACGGCCGTGAGTGTTGCGAACTTGAAAGTTCCGTCGAACGCCAGGGTCGAATATGAAAAGGCATGTGACGCCTCCAATAAAAATAAGTTCGAAGATGCCGAGCAGCACGCACGTAGCGCGATTGGCAAATTTCAAGACTATTTAGCAGCATGGGTGATGTTAGGGGTGATTCTTGAAGAGCAACATAAGGCGAAAGAGGCTCGCGATGCCTGTTCTCATGCAGCCGCAATCGATGCGACCTACTTGCCGGCGTATCTTTGCGCGGCAGAGGTTTCGGCCCGGAACCGGGAGTGGGAACAAGTGCTAAACGCGGCGGACTTGGCCCTGGGTCTCAAATCGGAAGTTGATCCGTACGGCTATTACTACCGCGCGAAGGCTTACCTTCATATGAACAATCCCGTAGAGGCAAAGAAAAGCGCATTGCAGGCCGTGGAGATTGACGTAAATCACAGTGAGCCGTCTTTTTATCTGCTCCTGGCCCAAATCTATGAGCGCGAGGGTGACAGCGTTAATGCCATAGCCCAACTCCAGCAATTCCTGAAACACGCTACTGATCGACAACAAGAAGATGCAGCGAAGCGGTTCCTAGCCAAACTTGAGTCGCAACAATCCACAAAATAGACGCGCCAGAATGTGGGAGTTGCATTTTGCAGGCATAAGTGCGCGGGACCTTGCCTGTGTCAGAGGCAAAAGCCAGCTACCGGTAAGGGGTGCCAGCTCAACCGGTCGATGCAACACCATCTATTCAGGTGATCCGCGCACGAACGTGTTCCCGTGGTCTTCATGTTTCGC
>Ga0210401_10000360_pt1 | contig 56639 bp, 50 predicted proteins | sample IncBWH32MmetaG_FD_150866 | JGI IMG/M metagenome (GOLD analysis project Ga0210401, IMG submission 150866) | Forest soil microbial communities from Barre Woods Harvard Forest LTER site, Petersham, Massachusetts, United States - Inc-BW-H-32-M | ecosystem: Environmental > Terrestrial > Soil >...
CGACTATCTTCATTTCATCACCACCAGTTGCTACCAACGGCAACCGCTGCTGGCCACTAAGGGCAATCGTGACCTCTTTCTCCGCGTCCTGGAGCAAGTTCGTCGTCGCTACCATTTCGTGGTTGTCGGCTATGTCGTCATGCCTGAGCACATTCACCTGCTGTTGAGTGAACCGGAGCGCGGCAATCCGTCGATCGTCATGCAAGCCCTCAAGCAGGGCTTCGCCCGGAGTCTGTTATGCCGTCTGCGGAGGCCTCAAAACCGTCGCCAACCCTCCCTCTGGGACACCGCTCTCGGCGAGGGGCACATCTGGCAACGGCGTTTCTACGACTTCGTGGTTTGGAGTGAAGGCAAGCGAGTGGAGAAGTTGCGATATATGCATCAGAATCCGGTGAAACGCGGCTTGGTGCTCGAGCCGGAGCAGTGGCGCTGGAGCAGTTATCGCCACTATGCCTACGGCGAAGCTGGCCCGGTGTTGGTCAATGAGGAGAAGAAAGCGGAACTCAAGATACGCGTGCCAATGTGAAGCTGCGGTCCTTGCTTCCCACCCATCGAAAACCGCGATGGGTGGGGCAGCCCCAGTTCGGGAGGGTTCGAGATGAGCCGCCGGATTTCACGTGGCTTCTTCTTTTTGTCTAACCGTCAGCACCGGGCACTCCGCCAGGCGGACAACTTTTTCTGCCACCGATCCAAACACCCATCGCTCCAGGCCCGTTGACCCATGGGTCGAGATGACGATCAGATCGGCGCCCTCGGTCTTCGCGATGAGCACAATCTCCTCGGCCGCCGCCCCGTGACCGACCTGGGTGCGAACCTTCACGTTCCTGCTGACAAGATCGTCGCGCGTTCGACGCAGGTGCTCCTCGGCGTCGGCGTGCAGGTACTGCTCGTACTCCGGAATCTTGAAGACGTAGTTCGGATCCGGCGGAACCCCCGGCAACGCCGGCACGATGTTCACGAGCAGAAGTTCGGCGTTGAAGTGTTCGGCCAGTTCGCTGGCGACGCGCACGCACGTGCAAGCGGGCGTGCTGAAATCCGTCGGACACACGATGAGTTTGACAGGCAGCATGAAGAGTCCTCGAGGCGGGAATTATAAGACACCGCATTCAAGCGATCAGCACTCTTCACTCGGCAACCAGCATTCAGCACCAGCCCTTGGCAGTAAGCATTTGGCCATAGGCACTGCGGATTCAACGGCCCGCCAAATCCGGACCAATGAATCCGCGCGCGTTCATACCTTTCTTCGCCTCTATGATGATGGATTCGCCAGATCTTCCGGAACCTCCCCGGCGCGTCGATGGCCAAATGCTAAGTGCTAACTGCTAAAGGCCCTGGCCCCCCGCCATTGCCAATTCCAGGCCACTCTGCTACCATCTAACTAACCAGTTAGTTAATAAAAAGAGATTCCCCTATGGCTACCGCCCACGCCCGTCCCCGTCTCGGATCCCGAGGCCAGCCCGAAGAGAGCCGCACCGCCATTCTGCAGGCAGCGATTCGCGAATTCGCCCGTGAGGGCGTCGCCGGGGCTCGCACCGACGCCATCGCCCGCGCCGCCAAGGTAAACAAGGCCCTGCTCTATTACTACTTTCGCGACAAGGAAACCCTCTACGGCGCCGCCCTCGACCACGTCTTTCAGGAACGCAATAAGTTCCTCATGCCGGTGCTGCAGGAGCAGATTCCACCGGGCGAGAAGATCCTGCGCTACATCGGCGTTTTTTTCGACTATCTCGCCGACCACCCCGCGTACCGTGAAATGGTCCAGCGCGAGATGTTCTCGCGTCCCCGGGGCTCGCAGATGCAGCGCATTGTCAAGCTCTACATCAAGCCGATCTACGAACAGATGATCAAGCTCTTCCAGGAGGGCATCGCCACGGGCGTTTTTCGCCCCGTCGATCCGATGCAGTTCATTCCATCAATGGCCGCGGTAGTCGTGCACTACTTCGGGAGCGCCGCCATGCTCAAGTTCATCACCCAGGAGGATCCGCTGAGTCCCGAGCGCTTGGCAGCTCGAAGGGCCGCGGTTCTTGACTTCATTGCCGCAGCTTTGTTCCAGCCGTCGGCCCTGCCGGTCGAAGGAGAGCAAAAGTGAATCCGCGCAACCGTTTCTTCATCGTGTTGGGAATCATCTTTCTCATTGCGCTCGGTTACTACTACTTTTCGACGCCCAGCAACCGCGACCTCGTGCTGATCGGCACTGTCGATTCCAACCAGGTCATCGTGAGCCCGCAAATTCAGGGACGCTTGCAGAAATTGCTGGTCGACGAAGGTTCGCAGGTGAAAGCCGGGGATCTGATCGCGGTCATCGATCCGGCGGAACTCCAGGCGCAGGAAGCCGCGGCCACCGCCACCATCGCCAGTCTTCGTTCGAAGGTCTCCGAGATGCAATACACCGAGAAGTCGACTTCGGGCTCAACCTCGAGCGACGTCGCCAATACGCAGGCAAAACTCGCATCGATGAAAGCACAACTCGCGCAGGCGCAGGCGACGCTGCAGCGAACCGAGAGCGACAGCCGCCGCACCATCGAACTCGCCAAACAGGGCGTGGCCTCGGATCAGGACCGCGTGCAGGCGGAAATGAATCTCGCCGCCGCACAGGCCAATGTCCAATCGCTCACCAGCCAGGTCACCGCCGCCGAAGCCGACCTGAACGCCGCTGTAGCGCGCACGCATCAGGCATCAGCTGCCAAGAGCACGGTGGCGGCAACACTCGCCGATCTGAAGAATGCTGAGGACATGAAGAAACAGGCCGAAGTCCGCCTCGGCTACACGAATATTTACGCGCCCGTGACCGGCACAGTCTCAGTGCGCGCAGCCCGTCAGGGTGAAGTGCTGAACATCGGCTCCCCGATTGTGACGATCGTCGATTTAACCGACACGTGGGTGCGGGCGGCGATTCCCGAGACGCAAGCCGACCACATCGGCCTCGGCGACACGCTGCGCGTGCGGCTTCCCGGTGGAACCATCACCAGCGGCAGAGTGTTCTTCAAGAGCGCTGAAGCCGACTTTGCCACCCAGCGCGACGTGAACCGCCGCAAACGCGACATCAAGACGATCGTCGTCAAAGTCCGGCTCGACAATCCCAAGGGCGCCTACGTGCCCGGTATGACGGCGGAAGTCCTCGTGTCTCCCGACCAACTCAAGGCGACGCCGCGACAGAACGCCTCCGCGGAGCAGCAGCCATGAGTGCGGATCCGAAGCCGAAAGCGACTCCTACGAATGGCTCGCCCGCAGGTCACGGCTGCGAAGGTCCTGAAAAACGCGGGCAGAACGCCATCGACGTGGAGAACATCGTCAAGAAGTACGGCGACTTTACGGCCGTCGACGGCGTTACCTTCCACGTCGGCGACGGCGAGATCTTCGGCCTGCTCGGTCCAAATGGTGCCGGCAAGTCCACGCTGATCCGCATGATGACCACGCTCATCCCCATCACCTCGGGACGCGCTATCGTCGCTGGGCACGACGTCGCCAAAGACCCCGACGCCGCCCGCCGCTGTATCGGAGTTATTCCGCAGGCACTCACCAGCGACCTCGACCTCACCGTTGAAGAGAACCTGGACATTTACGCCAAGCTCTACGACGTACCCGCGAAGCGCAGACAGCAGGCCATTAATGAATTGCTGGAACTCGTCGACCTGACCAAGTGGCGTGATGCCCAGACGAAAACCCTTTCCGGCGGCATGCGCCGCCGCCTCGAGATCGCGCGCGGCCTTGTTCACAGCCCTCGCATCTTCTTTCTTGACGAGCCCACCACCGGGCTCGACCCCGTCTCCCGCGTCGCCGTCTGGGAGATGCTCACCAACATCAAGAAGAGCCGCGAACTCACGATATTGATCACGACCCATTACATGGACGAGGCCGACCGCCTCTGCGATCGGATCGCGATTGTCGATCACGGCAAGCTCGTCGCCCTCGATACGCCAGCCGCTCTCAAAGCGAGCGTGCCTGGCTCCAACGTCATTGAAGTACAATTTGAAAATCCACCTGCAGACTGGGAACAGCGCCTGCATAAACTCGACGACGTCACCTCCGTCCAGCACGAAGGCGCGGGCATGTACCGTGTGCTGACCGGCAACGGTTCGCACACCACCACCGAGTTGGTCGAAATGGCAGTGCAGGCAGGCGTGCCGATCAAGACGCTTACCGTGCAGAGCACCACGCTCGACGATGTATTCGTCCACTACACCGGCCGGCAGCTACGCGACGAACTCGTAAAAGCCTACGGTTTCACCATGCCGCAGCGCCCAGGATTACAGCCATGAATCGAATGATGGCCATCGTCGAGCGCGAAATGCGCAAGTTCTTTCGTTCGCCCACCCTGATGCTGGCGTCGATGATCTTCCCGCTCGTCCAGTTGATCGTTCTCGGCAACGCTTTCGGCGGGAAAATTCGCGATGCCAAGCTGGGCGTTGTCGATCAGGACGGCGGCACGCAGGCGTTGAGGATCCGGCAGGCGTTTGATTCGGTGCGCGCCAACATGCGCACCTTCATCCCGATCTATTACAACGACGAACAGTCCGCTCGCGACGACGTCCGCAACGGCAAGATCCAGGGAGCCGTCATCATCCCGCCACAGTACTCGCGGCGCGTCTACGAACAGAATCGCCCGCAAATTGCCCTGGTTGTTGATAACAGCGACAACTTCATGAGTTCCACGCTCGAACAGGAACTGACCGACATCACGACGGCGCTGAACAATCCGACCGTGGAGCCGCGCATCCTGCAGCAGACCGTGTTGCAGATCGTGGAGCTGTATCCCTACATCGAGTACATGAAATATCTGCTGCCCGGCTCGATTACCCTGGCGATGTTTGTATCGGTGATGATCGGTGGCGGCATGCTTTACATCGACGACAAGGCGCGAGGTGTGCACGAGGGATACCTGGTCACACCGATCACGAAGGCCGAGCTGGTATTTGGCTTGAACCTCGCCGGGGCGATCAAAGCAGTCCTGACTGGACTGGTGATCACGGTGATCGGGTCGCTGCTGGCGGGGGTGAGTACGATTTTCGATCCGATGACTGCACTGGGGCTGCTGATCATGATTGCGCTCACATCGATCGCCTTCAACACCATGATGTTCTTGCTGATGGTGCGGGTCGATGATCCTCTGGTCCCACGCGCCATCTTCGGAATTCTCAATACTCTACTCTTCTTTCCAAGCGGATCGATCTATCCCGTGCAGGCCTTTCCGGCATGGCTGCGAGTAATCGCGAAGGCCGACCCGTTCACATATGCCGTGGCAGGTTTCAAGAGTCTCCTGCTTAAAGAAACCGGCCTGGGCGCGATCGTGCCGAACATGTTGTATCTGGCAATATTTGGTACGGTCGCCCTGGCGATCGCGACGCCGTTGTTCAAGAGGACGCTGTGATTGGCTGACGTTTCAAGCTTGTGGCGCCGCTTATAAACAGCGATTTGTTTCTTCCTGGGAACTTTTGGTGCATCGCAGATTTCCGTTATGCTAAGGACATATGACGCTGATGGATGCCAAGGAATACGACGAGGCAGGCGCGCGCCGGCGCAAGATGCGCATCGTCACGATCGTCGGGACATTGCTCGTCCTGGGATTTCTGGCTTACCAATTCCGCTACTGGCCGGAAGAGCACCTCGTCGACAAATTCTTCGCCGCTCTGCAAAGACAGGACTACGAAACTGCGTACGCCATTTACCGTGCCGATCCCGGATGGAAACAGCACACCCCGCAGCACGCCGATTATCCGTTCACCGACTTCTACCGGGACTGGGGACCGGGCGGCGAGTGGGGATTGATTAAGAGCTACAAGATCTACGCCAGCGGGGAGTGTCCGCACGGCGGCAGCGGTGTCGTGGTGGAAGTGATCGTCAACAACCGCGCCGACCACGAACAGCTGTACGTGCAGAAATCGGAGAAGACGTTCAGCCCGTCGCCGTGCAGTTGAGGATTCATTCGAAAGTCGAGCTACGCTCGACCGGGCTCGACGAGGCGTCTGCCCCCGCGCGTATCTTTCCTCTCCCGGCTTAACCTTCCGCCAATGTGCCGAGTGTCTTTTGCAGAGACGCTTCGTCCCCCACGTTGGACGCAGATTTTGAGCGGTCGATCTGGCGCATCAAGCTGCTCAGCACCTTTCCCGGTCCTACCTCAATGAAGCGCTCGACACCCTGCGCAATCAACAAGTGGATCGACTGATTCCACTTTACGGACCCGGTGACCTGGCGGACAAGCGCGTCGCGGCTCCGGTCGCCGTCTTCCACTAACACGGCATCCACGTTGCACGCGACGGGAACATCGGGCTTTTGGAAAGTCAGGGCCTGCAGGTCTTTTGCGAGGAGGTCCTGCGCGGGCTTCATCAGTGAACAATGGAAAGGTGCGCTGACGGGAAGCATGACGGCGCGTTTGGCGCCGCGATCCGTCGCCAACTTCGCGGCGCGTTCAACCGCACCAGTATTGCCTGAGATCACGATTTGCTCGCTCGAGTTGATGTTGGCGGGCTCGCAGATTTCACCATTCGAGGCCTCGGCGCAAACGGCTGAGACTTTGTCGGGCTCCATGCCCAGGATTGCGGCCATGGCGCCCACGCCGACGGGCACGGCATCCTGCATATATTTGCCACGGTTACGCACGGTGCGCACGGCATCGGCAAAGCTCAGCGTGCCAGCGACAACGTGGGCCGAGTATTCTCCCAGGCTGTGACCAGCGACGAAAGCAGGCTTCAGTCCCTTGTCGTCGAGAACACGCCAGGCCGCGACCGAGGCCGTGAGAATCGCCGGCTGCGTGATTTCCGTGAGGCGGAGCTTTTCTTCCGGACCCTCAAAACAGAGCTGCGACAACTTGTATCCGAGCGCTTCGTCGGCTTCCTCGAATGTCTGACGAGCAATGGGATGATGATCGGCGAGGTCTTTGCCCATACCGACGGCTTGCGAGCCCTGTCCGGGGAACAGGAATGCAATCGGAATCATAGAAATTTTCAGTGGCTGACGACCGCGGTCGGACGAATCGCCGCGATACCCTTCTCAATCTCTTCGTTGACGTGACTCTCGGAAAATTCCGAGGCGACGCGGATGGCGTTCTTGATGGCGTTGGCGTTCGAAGAACCGTGCGTGATGATGCAAACGCCTTTCACGCCTAGCAGAGGCGCGCCACCGTACTCCGTGTGATCGAGGCGTTTCTTGAAGTCGGTGAAGGCGCTGCGCGAGAGCAGATATCCCACCTGGCGCGTGATGGTCGCGCGCAAGGCTTCTTTCAGCGCGGAGCGGACCAGGTTGGCAACACCTTCGGAGGTTTTTAGCGCGACGTTGCCCACGAATCCATCGGTCACGATGACGTCGACTTCACCGTTATACAGGTCGCGGCCCTCGACGTTGCCGACAAAATTCAAAGGCAAGTGCTTCAAGAGCTGAAACGATTCCCGCGTGAGTTCGTTGCCCTTGCTTTCCTCTTCTCCGATCGAAAGTAATCCGACGGTTGGGCGTTTGGTGCCAAAGATGGAGCGGAAATAGATTTCGCCCATGACGGCGAACTGCTCGAGGTTGTGCGGTTTGCAGTCGACATTGGCGCCGACGTCGAGCAGCATCGCGCCGGTGCCGAGGGCGGTCGGAAAAACAGCGGCAAGTGCCGGACGATCCACTCCCGGGAGTGCGCCCAATACCATTTTGGCGGTGGCCATTGCGGCTCCGGTGTTTCCCGCGCTCACGAAACCGGCGGCGACCCCATCACGGACGAGGCGCACACCGACGCGCATGCTGGAGTCACGCTTGGAGCGTACCGCCTGAGCAGCCTTGTCCTCCATGGTGATGACTTCACTGGCGTGAACGATTTCGATGGGCAGACTCGAGGTCCAGCGATACCGGCTCAACTCCGCCTTGAGTTGCTGCTCGGGGCCCACGAGCAGAACTCGTGTCCCGAAGTGGCGGGCGGCCTGGATCGCGCCCTCGATCTCAGGCTTGGGCGCGCGATCAGTACCCAGTGCATCCAGAGCTATGACGCTTGGCATGGGCGAGGCTCGAATGAGTTAGCTGGCTTCCTCGACCTCTACCACCTCGCGACCCTTGTAATAACCACACTTGGGGCAAGCGCGATGGGGCATCTTCTTTTCGTGGCAGTTGGGACACTCGGAAAGAGAGTGCTTCGACAGGGCATCATGAGCACGCCGGGTAGAGGTTCGTTTTTGCGAGTGGCGCCGTTTTGGATTAGGCATGGAAAATTCCTCACTGAACTCGCCGGAGCGAGCAAAATCAAATTGCGTTATATCCCGAATCCCTGGCTTGAGGTCGTTACTCCTGCGATTCTGCTATGCAAGCCGGTTAATGCTGCAACTTCTCCCGAATGTCTTTGAGCGCCGCCCAGCGCGGATCCTCAATCGGTTGTACGCACGCGCACAGTTCAACATTACGATTCTTTCCGCAAGTCGCGCAGAGTCCCTTGCAGTCATCGCGGCATAGCACCTTCAAAGGCACGGCGAGAAGCGTCTGCTCGCGTAAAACGTCTTCGAGCAGCAGATGTTTACCCGCGTAGTAACCGATCTCCGCCTCAGCCCCAACTACGGCCTGTTCTTCACCAGCCGCGTCGGAACCAAGAGGCCGATACAGAAGGTCGAACGACCGCGTGACGTCGCTGACCACCGGGTCAAGGCAGCGCGCGCAGGGCGACTCAAGGCTGGTGGACAGCTGCCCCTGCAGTCGGATGTCCTGGAGAACCTTGTGCTTGCCGCGATGTTCTTCGACCAGCTGCGCCCGGCCACTGGTTTTCAGGGACGTGCGCTGGCGCACGTCGGCTCCCAGGTCGATGGCATCGGGAGGGAACTCCTCTTGGAAATCAATAGGATGGAGTTCTAGCTCAGCAACTTCGATGAACATCGGGAACCTCCGCGCCCACCTTTAGATCTACCGCGAAGGCCCGCGGAAACACGCCCGGAGGCGTAAGTTCGCCAGGGAGCAAGACTTAAGAATAAAGGGGTGGGAGTGGGGTGTCAAGAATGTGGGAACTGGCTGGGGAGGGACGCAAACCTTGTAGGGCGCAGGGGCTTGCTTCTAAAGACGTGCCGCGGAACGGCACTCATCCACGTGTAGACTTCCGCGAGACTTTCGAGGAAATCCCAAGAGCGAGGTGAGGGCGGTGGTGCAGATAGATCCGTGGTTGGGGGTAGGAGTCTTTGCGTCGACGGCAGCGACCGATGCGGTGTACGTGATGTTCAATGCGGCCGTGTCGTCGCATCGCCGGGCGCCGGCGGCGACCTGGAGCAGTGTCTGGTACCTGCTGTCGGCGTTCGCTGTGATCAGCTACACGAAGAACTGGGCGTATGTTGGATTTGCGGCGGCAGGGTCGTGGATCGGGGCGTATTTGTCGATGACACTGTTGCGGCGGCCGCACCGGGAGAGGAATGAGAGTTGAGCAGTGAGGGCGATTCGGACATCCGCTGGCTCGTCGTGCAGTTAAAGGAACTTCACCGCCAAGACCGCACGAGGCGACCGCGCGCCCAAAGCGCTGCTCGTGGTTCTCCAACGCTGGTCTCGACATCTTAGGATGGCATCGTAATCGCCTTCGTGAACAGCATCGTGATTCGATGCTGCAAACGCTCGGCGTAGCGATTCGCAGAAAAGTTGATATACAGTCCCATTCCCAAGCATTGCTACAGCCTTATCCTGATTTACTCGCCCACGGCTAGGCCCTATTTAGAAATACGCACGTTTCATCGAATCACCGTGGTCGGGGCCTTTTAGTGACACCCAGCCACCGGCCACGGTGCGCCAATGACACCTGAAAAGCAAACGCGTCTCCGAGTTACCAAGGCTTATCGCGGCAGAGAACGATCTCGAAAAAATGAAGACTCTGGCTGCGGAACTACAGCGTTTACTCGATGAGGAGACCGCCGAGCGAGATGGAAGCCGGCGCTATTCCTGACAACCTTAGACCGATCTAGCGAACCCTATGCCGATCTAGGCAGCGTTTTTCGGCTTATCGTCTCGCATCGGGTCGCTCGGAAGTTGCTTCAAGACCTGGGACGCCATCTCTCTAACGAAGGCGGCGTGTTCGTGGAGTGCCTCCCTCAACTCGTTCATGATCTGCTCAAGTTCCGGAGACTGCGCCGTCAGCGCCTTGGCACACAATTGCCTGATTCGGTCTGGGGGAGGACTGAATTGCATGAGGAACCCGATCTAGTGGTGATAGTAGTGAGGACAACCGGGGAATCCCCATCCAGAGATCAGTGTAGTTCGTCCGGCAGAGTGCCGGAGTCGTTACTTCCCTCGGCCCCTATCGCAGGATCACAAGCTCGGAATCGGAAGGCCATTACCCCGGATGTGGTGACCTTGCTACACTACTCGCGAGCGCGGAGGGATGTGTGAGTGGTTGAAACAGGCGGTCTTGAAAACCGCTGTACGGGAAACCGTACCGGGGGTTCGAATCCCTCTCCCTCCGCCAGCATTTCAAGCTGAAGCCTCTTCCACTCACCAATTCGCACTTACCAATTCGGATACTTCGCGCGGACCTTCTCGTACAACGGTGAAGTGCTTCCGTGCTTTTTGTGATAGCTAAGCACCTGCCGCTCGCGGGGGGAAGGCCAGTCCTGTCCCGGTTCGACTCGCTGCGGGAGGCGAGCCTCCACGTCGCTCAGATTCTGGATCCGATCGCGTGACAGCGCGATCTTTGCGCCGGTGGGGGCGACTTGCCCTACCAAGTGATTTCTTTTCCTTACGAGCGATTCGCGTTCCGCGACGAACGATCGCTCCTGCCCGGCAAAGTTCCTGTACCGAATTGTGAGCGGATCGGTCGGGCGAAAGTTCCCTTGCGTGGGTACGGTCGTTCCGTTGCGCGACTGCGTTGCGCGGGCTCCTGATCTCGCGTCGAAATACTGACAGGAAGGATTTTTGCACCGAATCCGTCCTTGAGTATCCTGTTGCGCACCGATGGTGCCGCAGCCGGGGCACTGCAGCTTGCTTCCGCCTGAGAGCAGGCTCTTTAGAAAATCAAGCAGTCCCATGGTTTCATCCGCTCCGTGCGAGCACTCAGGGGGACGGTTGAAAAAACGAACCTTCGCTTTAGCGACAGGTTATTCCATCACGCCCATCTACAGGCAGCCGCCCTCTCTCACGGGCTCGGTTGGCCGCTGCTTCTGGGTACGGAGAGAAGCCCGCTGGCCGCGCGTGGCAGCCATTGGACTGGCAACCGTCCCCCTGATTGCTCGAACTGTTTTCTGTTGTTGCCAGAGGAAGAAGGGGCTTTTCGTGTGCCCGTGAAGAATCAGTCTCTGGCGATGTACGAGAGAGGGCAGGCCCAGCTCTCGCAGGGTGGCGAAACTGAGTTTGGCGAAGTGGCCTTTCTTGTGTCCTGCAAAAACCAGGCTGAGGATTTCCTCTGCCAGCCAGCGATCGATGGCACGCAGCTGTGCGATGTCGGTTACATGCTTGAGGTAGTAGTCGACGATGGCGACGTTGCGAATGCCCTCGTCGATAGTATCGGCAGCGATGGCGGCGAGGCTTCTTGCGCGCTCGCGTGGCTCGGTAATTGGTCTCCAGCTGCGACGTTTACGGCGAAAGGCGAAGCGAAACAGGTTTTGGATTTTTCTCCGCTTGTCGCGCGAGAGTGAGACACCACCGCCCGCGTGGAATGAAAGGCCGAGGTGGCGAAAGTCAGCCGCTGATACGAATCCCGAATCGTCGATTGCCCGCGATGTCAAAAAGAGGTCGGCCTCGTGACTCGTCTTGGTCGCAAGTTTGAGGTTGTCGAGGGTCAAGGCCATCAATTCGCGGGCGCGGAGCGCAGACTCGCGGTCAGGCGACAGCAGGAGGAGATCGTCGGCGTAGCGGAAATAGTGAATGCTTGGAATGGCCGCGAGGGCACGATCCAGACCGGTCAGATAGATGTTGGCAAAGACGCATGCGCTGGCGCAGCCGAAGGGAACGCCGATTGCCGCCTGATGTATTCCCTCTTCATCCTGATAAATGAATTCAATTCGCTCGCGTAGCAGATGGAACAGGTAGTCGTCCGGGTCAACCAGCTTGGCTACTTGCGCCAGCAGAATGTCGTGGTTGACCGATCCGAAGTAGTCGGAGATGTCCCGTTTCACCAGATAAACCGGACGGCGCGACGAACGCAGAACCGCTGCGATCTGCGACTGGCAGGCGTCGAGCCCGTAGGTGCGGTCGCGGTACGCGAAGGATCGCGGGGAGAACCATGCAAGCAGGCGCTGATTCAGAATGCGGTAGAGAAGGAGATCGACGATGCGCTCCTCCCAGGGCGGGATGTAGAGCGTGCGGCGCTTGCCGTTGAAGTTGTATTTCAGGCCGATCGATGGCCGAAAGCGAAACTCTTCTTTTGCTAGCGCGTTGTGAATCGCATGCAGACCGCGCAGGCCGTGGCACGCCAGATCGTAGAGGGTCTTGCCGTCGGTCGAAACGTGCAGGGCCTTGCGCCAATGAAACAGTGGCTTCGTGTAGACGCGAACCGCCGCTTTGTAGAGTTCGGCCTCGCGGTAGATCTTTCGCCACCGGAGGCGCGCAATTGATTCATCGGACGGGTTCATGCGATATAGGACGGCAGCAAGTTTCTACTACCAAAAGTGCCGATGGGCAAGGCTTTCGAGGCGGACTCCCGAAATACATCTCCCCCCTAGTTGAAGTGAGTCATTCTCCAGAGAGAAACAGCGGCGGCCGTCAGCAGAATGAGACCGATGGCCAGCAGCGCATAGACGGCCGGCCACTGCAGACTCATCGCAGGCCAGTGGGCCCGCGTTGCAGTCCAAAGGAAAAAAGCGGTGGCGATGCCGACGAGCAGGACGTCCGGCCACCGTTTGCGAGGCGACTGGTGGAACGCTGTTCCTTCCATGGCGGAAGAGATAAAGCGGGGATCGATGTCGTACTTGGTTTGTTCTCGGTCGGCAGCTTCGCGCCACTTGTCGTGCTCGGCCTTGTCTGCGACGGAGAAGGAAATTGCTGCCATGCCGAGTGCCATCAAAATGGAACCGTATACCGCGCCGGAGATCGCCGAGTGTGGCCAGTTGCGGAATTCCCCGAACGCGACCGCGCCCCAGAGAAGTCCCCAGAGCTGATTCGAATTGGAAAGCGGGATGCCGCGACTCACGCCGACGTACTTCACTGCGTACTGCTGGAAGATGTCGCCAATCACCCAAACGAAACCTGCCGCCAGCAGCCAGAATTGCACGGAGCTCGCCGCGCTTACCTGCCGCCACAACTCGGGCAAGCCGCCCAGATATCGAGCTGCGAGAACGGTCATCATGCCGAGCTCGCCGATCGTGAAGAACGATACGAACGACAACGGATTCATCCCCGAGAGGTAAGCCTTGCGATAGGGGATGTACATCGTGCCCCACAACAACCCGGCCCCTAAAGCGGCGACGATTCCCCTCGTCGCGACTTGCGACGACACCTGGCTGGCCGACACGCCTGCCAGGATCAAGCCGCCGATAAACATCAGGGCGGCGCCGCCCAGGACAGCCGTCCAGCGCGCCCGTCCGGCCTTCTTGAGTTCGCCGAAGAACAAGACGCCCCACAGGATGCCAATCAGCGCGTTGGTGTTCCACAAAGGAAACGCGATGCTGAGTCCCAGGTCACGAATGGCGAAGACTGTCAGCGTGTTGGCTACCGACCACAAGCAGCCCGCAACAATGGCCCAGATGATCAAATGCGGCGCTTTGCTGACATCGGCGCGAATGTCGGAGGTACCACGCGCCAGCGCCGGTAGACACCACCGGCCGAGGAAGACGCCGAGAACCATTAAGAACGAAATAAGGAATGGAGAGAGCCCAGCGGAAACGAGTTTGGCAGGCACTTCGGCTGCGCCAAGCCACGCCCCGGCAGCGACCCCGCAAAGGACGCCGAGTCGTTGGAGCGAGTGGATGCGCGCCGCCTGAGGTCCAGCGGACTCTGCAGTTTGCCGGACCGGGGCTAGCTCACCCATCGCAAAACCACCAATCCCACAACCAGAACAATGAGCGGCACCCAGAAATGGATGTCGCGGGCGACCGCGGCAAGAATCGTCGAAGCGCGGGCCGGGCCGGATACGTGTTCGAGATCGTTCAATCGCACCTCGCGAGGCGTCATGCTAGCAGATCATCCGGCGCGCGCAACTCGATCTCAAGCGCAAACCGAACCCACGCAGTAATCAGCCCTACATTCAAGCACATGTCGGCGATGACCCCTGCCGCGGCTGTCCATCGCGTTACCCGCTGAAGGTCAAGTCACTCCGCGCGAGGTAATCGCCCTGAACTCGAACAAGAGGGAACCGGGCCACTAGCGTTGCCGACAACGCCGGCGGAAGCCCGCAATCCACGAGTCTGTCTCGGACCGGGCAATAAAGGGGAAGGTGTCCGGCCAAGGCAGAAGGGGCGACTCTGGTCGCCCCTTTTGTTTCAAGGACGGGATTTCTGCATATAGTGTCCAGCTCCGCACGCCCCCGTACTTCCTCTCGCTGAGAACCCCACCCGTCCCGATTCCGCCCCCAAAAAAACCGAAAGCATGACCCCGATTTCCAACACATATCGCGCTACCTGGTGAGCACGGATTTCCGAATCAAGCTGCTCAAAACGGGGAGACCAACATGACATCCACAAAATCAAAATGGCCCATCGTGCTGATCATCGTAGGCGCCGTCGCCGCTTACCTGTACGCGCATCCACCGATCCCGCCCAAACCCCCGACTGTGACGCTGGTCCAGGGGACTTCGGTCGAAGTGCGCCTCGATCAGACGGTCAGTTCGAAGACGAGCGCGTCGGGCAGCCACTTTTCCGCGAAATTGGCGAAGCCGCTGGTTCTCAACGGCAAAGTTGCGGTGCCGGAGGGCACGGAATTTTCCGGCAACGTGATCCAGGCCGTTCCGGCCGGACACCTGGCGGGCGGTGCAAGCCTGCGCGTCGCGCTGACATCGTTCACGTTGGACGGCCAGCCCTACACGCTTCAGACCGTTCCAATCGTTCGCGTTTCCCAGGGCAAAGGTAAGAGAACCGCAGAGATCACGACCGGTGGCGCCGTGCTTGGCGCAGCCATCGGAGCGCTGGCCCATGGCGGAAAGGGTGCCCTGATCGGCGCAGCCGCCGGCGCGGGCGCGGGAGCGGTCGGATCGGCCGCAACCAACCATCCCCAGGACATCGTCATGCCGTCCGAGTCGGTACTGACCTTCCACTTGACTCAGGCCGTCGTGATCACGCCGAAGCCTGCACCGCAGCCGCCGCGAACCGACGTGGCCGCCGTCCTTCGGGGTTTGTTTCCCTAAGTTTGAGCTCGGGGGCCAAGCGATTCCGAGCTCCTCTCGCCCTGGGATTTTCTGGGTTCGGGCCCAAAGTCCCGGGGCTTTTTTTTCGACGTGAGTGGGGAAAGTTCGCAGAAAACATGACCCCAGACGGGACCCGGTGTCGCGCTACTGAGTGAAGGTCGCAAGCAGCCCGAACCTTCGGAGGTTGGCCATGACGAATTCCAGCGAGCCGGTTCTCACACTTTTCGTGTCCGCAAAGAGCGAAACCAAGTCCAGCTGGACGCTCGATCCCCAAGGCCGCGACAGTTTCCGAATCGTCATCGTCTGCGGCTCCGCCGAGATCAATGAGGCCTGTTCGAGGCGGCCCTCGGCAGCCTAGGCCAGTCGGGACTGGTTGCCGGACACGACGCTGCAATCAGCCATTTTGTAGCAATCCATCCTCCCCTGTTTCCATGACCCCGGTTTGGAAATTCTGTCGCGTGGTTCTTTGAAGGCAATTGGGACGACGAGGAGATCGATATGTTCTGCATGGAATGTGGTAACGAGAATCCGGCGGCGGCTCACTTTTGTGCAGCCTGTGGGCAGGGTACGGGGACCGTAACGAATGCAAAGGGCGCGTCCGGCAGCCCGGCGAAACAGGGTGGCATGCTGCAATCGATTGGGAATCAGATCTCCAGCTTCGCCAGCACCGACAAGCTGGAGGGCTTTAGCCTCCGTGAGTTCTTCTCCGAGGTCTTCAAGAAGCGCGAAACCAACGAGGTCGACGACTATTTCGTCGTCGGAACGAGCCGAACAACGCCCTCGATCCTCGACGTCCCCACCAGCTGGCCGAAGCCTTGGTTCTTTCTTCGCGTCCTGGTCTTCCTGGCGTTGGTGTATCTGGGGTTCTACTTTGCCTTCCAGCAGTTCGGGAACCCGAAACTGATCCCCGGCCTCATCATGATGGGCTCCCTTGCGGTCCCGCTCGCCACAGTCATTCTTTTCTTCGAATTGAACGTTCCGCGCAACATCTCGTTCAACCGTGTGCTGATGTTGGTGGCCTCGGGCGGGATCGTCTCCCTGTTCGTCGCGCTGGTTGGTTTTAGCGTCTCGGACCTGGGCTGGCTTGGCGCCTCGCAGGCGGGAATCGTAGAAGAGATCGGAAAACTACTGGCTGTGATCCTCGTGGCGCGATCGTTCAAAGGGAAGTACATCCTGAACGGCTTGTTGTACGGGGCCGCGGTGGGCGCCGGATTCGCGTTCTTCGAGAGCGCCGGCTACGCCTTCGAGTTCCTGGAGAAGAGCGGCAAGATGGACGTGATGTTCGACGTCATCCAGGTTCGTGCCTTCCTTACGCCCTTCGGGCACGTGGCGTGGACGGCGATCGCCGCTGGGGCATTGTGGCGAGTGAAAGGCGATCAGCCCTTCCAGTTGCACATGCTCTTCGATGGCGGCTTCCTGAGAACGATGGCCATCCCGGTCCTGCTCCACATGACCTGGGACTCTCCTTTTACTTCGCCGTTTGATATTCACCTGATCGTCCTGGGCGTCATTGGCTGGTTCGTGGTTTTCGGTCTGGTTCAGCAGGGACTGCGCCAGATCCGTGACGAGCAGTTCCATATCTCGCAGGCGAATGCCGTCAAAGCAGCTGGCATCGCCGGGCCGCAGTTGGTTCATCCCCCCTTGCCAGTGCCCGAGGGCAAAGTGGCGGAGGCTTAATTCTCAGGTAGCTCTACCGGACCGCTCGTATCCCGGGCGGTCTTTTTTCTTTTTCTAGCGCCGTGAGCCTGTCCTGAGCGAGGTCGAAGGATCCCGGCGGCTGTCCGGCGGGCATCTTGCCCGCCGAAACAAATTGTCCCCTTTTTTGAAGATTCGTCGCGCTAATGGCTGAGGGCCGAGGATCGGCCACACAAACACCCTGTTGAAGGAGAGGCGTTATGAAGAGCAAAGGCATGAAGGTCACCGCGCTTGTCGCAGCAGTCGTATTCCTAGCCATCCTGGCTCTTCCCTATGTGGTGGACGTGGACCGGTTCCGTCCACAGTTGGAAGCCAGCCTGCAGTCCTCTCTCGGACGCGACGTCCACATCGGCCACATGCAACTCTCGCTGTTGGCCGGGGGAGCCCGCGTAGATCAGATTTCCGTTGCAGAAGATCCGGCCTTCAACAACGGCAATTTCCTGCAGGCTAAATCTCTAGGCGTCGGCGTGAGCATTCTCTCGTTGATCTTCTCGCGCTCATTCCATGTAACTTCGCTGACACTCGAAGATCCACAACTGAGCCTGATCAAGTCATCGGAAGGCAAGTGGAATTTTTCCACCATCGGAAGCGCGACCGGCGGCGCCGACGAGAATTCAACCGCCGAGCAGTCGGGCTCGCTGGCGCAGTCGAATTCCCCTTCGATGACCTCCATCGTTCTGGATCGGCTCAAGATCTCGAACGCGACAATCGAAATCTCCAGTGGACTGGCGGGTCAGCCCGCCACCGCTCTGAAGAATATCGACGTTGATCTGAAAAACGTCTCGTTCGACAGCGCGATGTCGTTCGTACTCTCGGCACACACCGATGCTGGCAAGTTGGAAATCAAGGGCGAAGCAGGGCCGATGAATCATGACAATCCTGGGCAGACTCCTTTTCATGCGACCATAACTGCCCGCAAAGCCGACCTGGCACAGATCGCATCTTTGGGGTCATCTTCCGCGCTCGGAGGAATGCTGACGCTCGATGGAACGGTAACCTCCGACGGGAGCACCATCCACAGCGAAGGAAAGGCGAGCGCCGACAAACTACGCCTTGTCCGTGGGGCGCAGCCGGCAAGCCAGACCATCAGCCTGAACTACGAAACGGACTATGTCGTCTCGCAGAAGACGGGTGTCCTGCGCAACAGCGAAATTCATGCCGGCAAGAGCGTCGCGCGTTTGTCCGGGACGTATGAAGCGCGCGGCAAAGGGCTCGTGGTTCATATGAAGATCGCCGGGAATCAACTTCCGCTCGACAGCGTCGCGGGCGTGCTTCCTGCTTTAGGCGTGGTCCTGCCAGGCGGGTCGAAGCTGCGCGGCGGAACAGTCGATGCCAACTTATCGCTGGATGGACCCGCTGATCGTGTCGTGACCTCCGGCTCGGCTCAGATCGCGAACGCGCATCTCGCGGGGTTCGACCTCGGCTCCAAGTTGTCGGCACTACCTGGACTCAGCGGTTTGAAGGGGAACTCGGATCTCACGATTGTTACGTTGGGCACACATCTTCATATCGCACCGGAAGGAACGCAAATCGCCGGTCTGAACGGGCAGTTTGCCGGGATTGGCAGCGTGACGGGCGACGGCGACGTGACGGCAAGCAATCAACTCAACTTCCACATGGTGGCCCACGTTGCAAGTGATGGCGCGGTGAGGTTTGGATTAAATCACGTCGGCCTGCGAAACCTGCCGAACGACATTCCGTTTCAGGTAGTGGGCACGACGTCGGTGCCGGTGATCATCCCGGATCTTAGCGGAATGGCGAAGAGCACCGGAAAGGCTGCGGCGAAAGAAGTGGCGAAGAACGCCGCCAAGAGCGCAGTGCAGAAGATCGCAGGCAATACTCCGAAGAACGTGCCAGCTACTCCGGCTCAAGCGGCCAGTAACAACAAGAAGGCTGGATTCTTCCACAACCTGTTTCACCGCAAAGACAAGAACAACGCCGCCGCAGGAAGCACGCAGTTGGCGTCGAAGAAAACGAAGTTCTGAAGAGGATCTCGGCAGGACACTACGCGGTTCTTCGGGACCGCGTTTTTTATGCGCTCGTCGGCTTCACGGAGGCCTTTGCCGCTTTGTTGGCGATGAAGCGGAACCCTCGCTGTTGAGCCTGCTTTCGGACATCCGCCAGCACACTTTGCCCGTTGGCCGTGTCGCCGGAAGCCGTCTCGATCTCACCGAGCGCCAGCTGCGCTTCGAGTTGATAGCCGAGGTATCCGGACTTCTTAGTATTCGCGATCGTTTCCCGCAGGCCCTTCACGGCGTCCGATGTTTTCCCGCCGGCTGCCTCGACTTGGGCCGCAGCGATCGACGCTCGCAGGCGAACGGAAAAATCCTGGCTCTTCGCCAGAAGATCGTGGGCGGTGGACGTGGCCTTTTCCGCGTCCGCAATCCGGCCTTGCGCAAGCGCGACGCGAGCGAGGGCTATATCGGACAGAATCTCGTCATCGCCCAGCCCTTCCTTGCGGAATTCGTCATGAGCCAGACGCAAGGCGTTCTCGGCATCGCCGGGGTGGCCTTGTTCAATCTGGATCTCGCAGAGTGCCATTTGCGTTTCGGCGATGTTCCCCTTCTCTCCCATCTGAGTACGCAGAGTCATGGACTCGTTGTACTTGTCCCGGGCGCCAGCCAAATCGCCCTCAGCGGCCAGCACATCTCCGAGACTAAAGAGTGCGTAGGCAACGCCACTCTGATCACTAATCTGCTGCGAGAGTTCCTGTGCCTGCTGGTACATCCTGCGTGCATTCTTGAGATCGCCTTGCCAGCGGTAGACTTCGCCGAGGTTATAAAGAGCAGTACCGGTCCGCTCCTGATCGCCAATCTCCCGCGAGGCGGCCAACCCCTCCTCGAGCATTTTCTTGCCTTGCTTCAAGTCTCCCTGCTGCAGTGTGCGGGCAGCGATACTTCCAAGGACAGCCGCCGCGCTGTGCTTGTCGCCGACTTCGCGAAACATCGCGAGCGCTTCGTTCAGCATTTTGATGGAGCCCGCGAGTTCACCTTGTTCTCCGAGGGCGTTCGCCAGATCGTTAAGGCTGGTGGCGGCGCCACGCTTGTCCCCAATTTCGCGTTGAATGGCGAGCGCCTGGTTGTAGGCATTTGCCGCCTCCGGAAAGTTGGCCTGGTCGAAGTGAACGATCCCGGTGATGGTGAGGGCTTTCGCAACTTCTGCGCGCTCGCCCGCGGAGGTCGAGATGCGTGCCGCCTCGTCGGCACTGCGCAGAGCGTTTTCGAGTTTGCCCTGCTTCTCGAACGCACGCGCCTCCTGATTCAGGGCACGCGCCAGGAGCAACTTGGCTCCCAACTCGCGAGCACGCGTCGCTGCGGCTTCGGCGGCCGCCTGCTGTTCCTTGTAGGCGCCCTTGATGTCGAAGACATCTGCCTGCTGCAAATCGATTCGAGGATCATCGCGGTCCGGAGGTGGCAACCTGCGGAGTGCCGCCAACGTTGCCAGTGCTTCGTCCACCGTACGCGCCTGCTTCTGCGCCATCGCGAGGTGCAGGCCATACTCGATATTGTCGGGGAAGAACTCGAAGAGCGTCCGATAGATTTCGACTGCCTTGTCCCACTTGCGATTCAGTTCCCAATCGCGGCCCTCAATCCAAAGGCGCTCTTCGTGGGACAGACCAGAAGAAAGATCGCGGGCTTTCTTGGATTCGTCGCGAGCCTTCGTGTCATAGCCCATCGCCTTCCACGCGTCGGCGAGGGCAGAGTGGCCTAGAGCATATTCGGGATCGGCGGCCACCGCTTTTTCTAGTAGATCTCGCGCCGCGATCGCATCGACAATCCGAAGCTTCGCCAGGCCCTCGGAATAGTAGCGAACGGCCTCTGGATTCGACGGCAACGACGCCCGGACCAGCGCTGCTTCGCTGGGTGTAATTTCACCCACGCCCAACTTTCTGCGCAGATCGGCGCCGGCACGCGTGGCCAGATCGCCGAGTTCGCTGTCGCTCCCCTTCTCCGAGACGGTCGCCGCGATCTCGCCGGTTTTCGTATCTTGCAGCCACAGGTCGATGCGAATCTGACCTTCTGAGGCATTGCCCTGATCGAAATAAGAGCCCAGTACGACATAGTCGCTGCCCAGATACTTTTTGAGACGTCCCAGCGTATCGCGCGCGAGCGTTTGCTTCCCGGTCAATCCAAGATCGATGCTTGCCCGGGCGATGTTTTCTCCCGGGAAAGTGCGCAGTCTTTCTCCAGCCGCGAGTTCCGCGGTCAGCATCTCGGGCAGCGCGGTGGAAACCCATTCGGTGTCTGTTCGCCCCGACAAGTTGTGGAACGGCAAAACGGCCACTGACGGCCGGACGGTGATCGGCTGAATGGCGGGCGTGTTGACGTTCGAGGCGACTCGATTCCGAATCCTCGGAATCAGCACGAGGCTTCCCGCGATGACCAGCAACAACGCGAGTGTCGCCAGGACCATCCTTTTATCAAGGCTCCAGGTGCGATGTTGCGCGGAAGAGCTACCGCGCAGAGCTTCGGCGACCTCATCGGCGTTCTGATAACGCTCCTTCGGATCACGTTCGAGGCAGCGTAGGATTACCAACTCCCATTTCCGTTCGAGATCCGGAACCAGCGTGCGCGGGGGAACCGGGTCCTCTTTCACACGCTTCACGGCCATCGAAAGAGGCGTCGTGTCCTCGAACGCGCGCGTGCCCGTGACCATCTGGTAGAGAACCAGGCCGAGCGAATACACATCGGAGGCGGGAGTGAGTTCTTTGCCCTCGACTTGCTCCGGCGACATGTAGGCCGGTGTTCCCAGCAGTTCACCGGTGACCGTAACGGTCGAAAGGCTCATGTCCTGGTTGGAGCGGAGGGCGAGGCCGAAGTCGGTGATAACGGCTCGAACGCCCTTTGACCCGGGAACGAGGAGCACGTTGCCAGGCTTGAAGTCTCGGTGCAACACACCAGCGGCGTGCGCCGCGCCCAGTCCCGCTGCAATCTGCAGAGCAATGGGGCGTGCTTCATCCGCACGCATGCGCCCTTGCCGCTTTAGGAATTCGGCCAAGGTTTCGCCTTCCAGAAGTTCCATGGCGACGAAGATCATCGGGCCGCGGCTTTGCCCGGCGACCACAATCGATGGCTGGCGGAACAGGTCAAAGATCCGGCAAACGTTGGGATGAGTTACCTTGCGCGCAAGGTGGACTTCACGCTTAAAGCGGTCGAGTGCGCGCCCATCATTCAGTAGCTCGCTGCGAATGGATTTGAGGGCCACCCGCTCATGCAATTCGACGTCTTCGGCTTCGTAGACTTCGCCCATTCCGCCGCGCGCCAAAAAACGCGTGATCCGAAAGCGTTCGGCGAGCAGGTCGCCTGCGACGAAGAACGGCATGGAGGCAGAATTTGAAGAAGAAGCAGTAGTTGAAGAAAGGACAGGCGCTGACAGGAATCCGCCAGACTCAACATGATGCGCCAGCAAGCGTTCGACCTCGTTGCGCACCATGGAATCCTGTGCGGCCTTGGCCAGAAACGAGTTTCGATCGGAAGGAGTCTTCTCGAGCGCAATCTCAAACAGCTCTTTGACGTTCTCCCATTGCTGCGGCGTCAATTCCATGGCGCTCTTTCAAATCGGCGTAGAGCCAGGCTTTCGCAACGCTCCAGTCACGCTTGACTGTCTTGGGGGAGACTCCAAGCACTTCGGCGGCTTCCTCGACGCTCAGTCCGCCGAAGAAGCGCAATTCTACAACTCGGGCCTGCCGGGCATCGACCTTCGCCAGACGGTTCAGCGAATCGTCTACTGCGAGCAGCTCGTCCGCCTGCTGCTCGGAAAAGACGAATGCCTCGTCGAGCGATACTTTCTTCTGTTCACCACCCCGCTTTTGCCGCAAATGACCGCGGGCGTGGTCAATCAGAATGCGCCGCATCAATTGCGCCGCGACACCGAAAAAATGCGCGCGGCTCTGCCAGTTGACCGATCGCTGCTCCACCAACTTCAGGTACGTTTCGTGTACCAGCGCGGTGGCCTGCAGCGTATGGTCGACCCGCTCCCGACGCATGTAACTTCCAGCCAGCCGGCGCAGTTCGCCGTAAACCACCGGAATGAGCTTCGAGGCTGCGCCATCGTCCCCGCGGGTCAGGGCCGACAATAGCAGCGTGACTTCCTGGCTCTCGCTCATGGCGGGAGCAGACATTCTACGCCGCGTTTACAAATGCGAGCACTACCGGAAAGTGGGGGCTGCCGTAGGAAGGGTGGGTGATGGACAACGTGCCCGGACCCCGTGCGAGAACCAGGTCTGAGTGCTCGGTCGTTGCTGAAAGAACCGCGCTATCTATCGTAATTCGAGCCACTTGCCGGGATCGGCAATCGCCTGCGCCAGGTCGTCGAGGAACCGCGCCGCGCGAGCACCATCCGCAACGCGGTGGTCGACCGACAGCGTGCACGAGATGATCGGACATACGGACGGTTGCCCGTCAACCGCTACAACCCGATCCGCAATCCGCCCCACCGCGAGGATCGCCGCTTGCGGAGCGATGATGATCGCGGTGAATGCGTCCACGTTCAACATCCCAAGATTGCTGATCGTGAATGTCCCGCCGGAAAGATCCTGGGGATGCAACTTCCCAGCCCGGGCGCGCTCCGTTAGATCTTTGCGCAAGCTTGCGATTTGCGCGATGTCGGTTTTGTCGGCCTTGGCGATCACGGGCGCGACGACTCCGTCGTCGACTGCCATTGCCAGCCCGATGTTGATATCAGGATTTTGGCGGATTCCGTCGCCGATCCAGCTGGCGTTCAGCGCGGGATGCTTGACCAGGACGCGCGCGACGAGGGCCACGAGGAGATCAGAGTGAGTTGGGCGCGAACTCTGCCCGTTCTGGTGGGCAAATGCTTCGCGAAGGGCGAGCAATCCCCTCGCATCGATCTCCCGCGTTACAAAAAAGTGAGGAACGGTCGTCCAACTCTGCGTCGTGCGCTCCGCCATGAGGCGAGCAAGTGTGCTCAGCTGCGGCTGAGTTTGAATCTTGGTAGTACTCGGCGCTGCGCTTCCAGCTTCAGCTACCGCCAGAACATCGGACGCGAGAATCTCTCCACCCGGACCCGACCCCTTAATCCTCGCTAGATCGACGCCCTTCTCTTTTGCAAGCCGGCGAGCCTTGGGAGAAATGCGCGCGCTTGATGCCGTCGTGCCGACTTTAAGTTCCGCAGTCGCCGCGCTCACGGTCGCAGCCGGCGTGTCATGGCGTCGGCCCGACTCGGCTTGAGCCTGTTCCGCCGGAACACTTTCTCCGGGCCCAAGGATCCAAGCGATAGTTTGGCCAACCGGAATCTCGGCGCCCTCCTGCGCCTTGATCCCCTCGAGAACGCCGTCGCCCGGAGACTCAATCTCCATTATTGCTTTGTCCGTTTCGATCTCGAGCAGAGGTTCACCCTTCGACACACTCTGCCCTTCCTTCTTTAGCCAAGCGATAAGCTTCCCAGTTTCCTGCGCCATTTCGAGAGCAGGCATGACGACGCTGATTGGCATAGATTTTGTCGCGAAGAACGGCGCCTCGAATCCGAAGAACTACGCCCGAATCCTCAGTCTCCGACTCCAACTCGTTCGTTCCGGGCGCTCGCCTCGATCATTTCTTTTATGTGTTGGGTCGGCTGCGACTCGCTTTCACGGGTGGTCGGCAACGGACCATTCACCGTGAAGTAGTGGGCGCCTGCAACCAGAAGCTCTTCGGCCGGAAAGCGTGTGATGACTTCATGTCCGGTCGGGGTGACGACGATCTCTTCTTCAATGCGCGCCGCGCTCCATCCGTCCGTCGATGGCCAGAACGTCTCCAGCGCGAACACCATTCCGGGCTTGATCTCACACGGATGATCGAACGACACAAGGCGGCTGATAACCGGCTTCTCCCAAATCGCCAGCCCGATTCCATGGCCATACTGCAAAGCGAAGGCCGCTTCTTCGTTCGGGAATCCGAAGTCGGTTGCTTTCGGCCACACCGCCGCGATTTCCGCCGTGGTGCGCCCCGGACGCACCAACTCGATGGCCGCATCGAGATACTCACGGCAGCGCTTGTACGCATCCACCATCGCATGCGACGCGTATCCGATCGTGAAGCAGCGGTAGTAGCAGGTGCGGTATCCCATGTACGAGTGAAGGATGTCGTAGTACACGGGATCGCCCGGCCGCAACACCCGATCGGAAAACACATGAGGATGCGGATTGCACCGCTCTCCCGAAATCGCGTTGACCGCTTCCACGTACTCGGAGCCCAGGTCATAGAGAACTTTGCTGACGAGCCCGACGGCTTCGTTTTCGGCAAGGCCAGGTTTCATGGCGCGATAGAGTTCGTCATATGCCGCGTCGACCATCATCGCCGAAGTATTCAGCAGCGCAATCTCATCCTGCGTCTTGATGAGCCGCGCCTCCGACATCAGCGCCTGACCATCCACGACCTGAATGCCTTCCTTCTGCAAGGCAAACAGCACAGGTAACTCGATGATGTCGATCCCGACGGGCTCTTTGTGCAGGCCGCGCATCTCGAGTTCGCGCTTGATCTTCTTGGCGACATCCTCGGCGCGTCCCATCTCCGGAGTCATCGCGCCCCGCAACATGGAAATACCGGGACGCGACCGTTCGCCGAGCCATGGACAATGCAACTGATGGTGCCGCGCCGCCGAGCCGAAATCCCACAAAATCGGTTCGTCATTCTGCGGAAGCAACGTGAAGCGGTTGGCCTTGTCCTGGGCCCATGTGCCAATGTGCGTCGCCGTCAGATAGCGCACGTTGTTCATGTCGAAACACAGCAGTGCCCCCATCTCGGACTTGGCCAGCAAATCCTTCGCGCGCTGAAGCCGCTCGCGGCGCAGCCGATCGAAGTCGACGCGATTTTCCCAGTCGACGGACATCGTTCCGTAAGTTGGTAAAGCCATAACATCAGCTCCTAGCTGCTAGCTCCTGGCTGCTAGCTTTGGTCGAGGGCGGGACGCCCTCGAGACAGCCGGCAGGATGCCGGCGCTACGATTTGCCGCACATGGTCCGTGCGACCTCGAATACGGCTTGCTCCGTCGGTACAGTTACGTCTTCCAAGGGCGGAGAAAACGGAATCGGAACGTGCATCGCTCCCATGCGTTTCACGGGAGCGTCCAGATCGTAGAATGCGCCCTCAGCAATCACCGAGGCAATCTCTGCGGTAACTCCGTAGCGCTGATAGCCTTCATCCAACACGATCGCGCGCGATGTCTTTTTGGCGGACTCGATCAGGGCTTTCTCGTCGAGCGGCCAGGTCGTACGGGGATCGATGACCTCCGCACTGATGCCAGCCTCTTCCAGCAGTGCTGCTGCCCCCAATGCAACCTGCACCATGCTGCTGGTGGCGACCAGTGTGATGTCGCTCCCTTCGCGCTTGATGTCGGCGACGCCAAGCGGAATCGTGTAGTCCTCGTCCGGCACTGGACCCTTAAGCTTGTACATCATCTTGTCTTCGAAGAAGACAACCGGATTTTCGTCACGGATCGCTGCCTTGAGCAATCCCTTCGCGTCGTAAGGCGTCGAGGGCAGCACCACCTTCAATCCAGGCACGTGGCTGAACCACGCATGCAGAGACTGGGAGTGCTGCGCTGCGGAACGGCGGGTCGCTCCCAGCGTTGTGCGCATGACCATCGGGACTTTCCATTTACCGCCCGACATGTAGTGAACCTTGGCTGCCTGGTTCGCCATCTGGTCCATCGTTAGCGTGATGAAGTCGCCGAACATGATATCGACGATCGGACGCATGCCCGTCATCGCTGCGCCCACCGCCATCCCTGTAAATCCAGCCTCTGAAATTGGCGTGTCGAGCACGCGCTCTTTTCCAAATTCCTCGACCAGGCCGGAGAGGACCTTGAACGGCGTACCCGCTTCGGCGACGTCCTCGCCCATGATGCAGACCGTCGGGTCGCGGCGCATCTCTTCCGCCAGCGCCTCCCGGATCGCTTGCGCGAACGTCAACTCTCGAACGGCGACTTCAGGCATAGACGTCCTGGTCGACCTCTTCTGGTTTCGGGTATGGCGCCGCGATCGCGAACTCGACCGCCTTGTCCATCTCGATCGCCAACTCTGACTCGATCTGCGCCAATTGGTCCTGGTCGGCCAGCTTCTGCTCGATCAGCCAGCGAGTGTAGTTCTTGATGGGATCGCGATCGGATTTCCAGGATTGCTCTTCCTGCTTTGAGCGGTAGTACTCGCGATTGATATCGCCAACGTGGTGACCCGTGTAGCGATAGGTGTCGGCGAGCAGGAAGGCGGGGCCGCCCCCGTTGCGGGCGCGGTCGATCAGGTGTCCGGCCGCTTCGTGCACACTGCGTACATCCTGCCCATCGACCTGAGCAGCGAACAGTCCAAACGCTGTTGCGCGCGTAAGGATGTCTCCGGCGGTGGTTTCCGTAAAGTGTGTGTACTCGGTGTACAGATTGTTCTCGCAAACGTAGATCACCGGCAGCTTGTAAAGCTGGGCAAGATTCATGACCTCGTATAGAGACCCTTGCCCCAAGGCGCCCTCTCCGAAGAAACAAACGGCCACGCGGCCGTTCGCCAATCGCTTCGCGGAAAGAGCCGCGCCCGTGGCAATTCCAACGCTGCCTCCGACAATTGCGTTGGCGCCCATATTGCCGGTGGCTGGGTCGGCGATGTGCATCGATCCGCCCTTGCCCTTGCAGTAGCCTGCTTCCTTACCCAGCAACTCCGCAAACATCAGGTTGGGCGAAGCCCCTTTCGCCAGGCAGTGGCCATGTCCGCGATGCGTGCTCGTGATGTAATCATCCGGGCGAAGCGCTTCGCATACGCCTACCGCAACCGCTTCTTCGCCGATATACAGATGTGCGAGCCCGGGCATCAGCGCGCGAGTGTAGAGGTCGTTGACCCGCTCCTCGAACAAGCGGATCGCCATCATCTGGCGATAGAAGCGCAGGTTCTGATCCACTTTGGTATTGGCGTCGGCGGAACGCTCGGTGGCGATGGTCATTTTTGTATCCCCGACATCCGAGCCAGCACGTCGAAGACGACTGCGAAATCCTTCTTCTCCCAGCCCATACCGCGAGCCGCGGTTAGAAAATCGTTGCTGATGGCCGTGGTGGGCACAGGAACCTTCAATTGGCGACCGAGGTCCAAAGCCAACAACATGTCCTTCTGCATCATGTTGCAGTCAAACCAGGCCTCGTCGGGCTGCTGCAGAATAAACGGGCCGCGGTACTGAATCATCGGGGACGCGACCGCGCTGTGTGTGAGGACGTCGACGGCAATCTCGCGCGGAATGCCGCTTTTTTCCGCCAGCAATACTCCTTCCGAGAAAGCCATCATCTGTACGGCGAGACTCAAATTGACTGCAATCTTCATCGCCAGCGCCAGGCCGTTGTCGCCAACGTGAGTCACTTTGGGGCCGATGTTCAGAAGCAGGGGCTGGACCTTGTCGAAAGTTTCCTTCTTGCCGCCTACCATCACCGAGAGCTTGCCTTGTTGCAACGTGATCACGCTGCCCGAAACGGGCGCGTCCACCATGTCGGCGCCCTTGGCGCGAACTTTCGCTGCGGTCGCACGGCTAACCTCCGGGCTTACGGTGCTCATATCAATGAAGAGCTTGCCCGGTCCCAGTCCAGCGATGATTCCATCCGGTCCGTCGGTCACGGCTGCAATGGCGGCGGCGTTTGTCACCATGGCAAAGGTGACGTCGCTAGCGGCAGCGACCGCCCGCGGAGAATCGGCCCACTTCATCCCTTTGTCGATCAGCCACTGAGCCTTCGCCCGCGTCCGGTTGTAGCCGGTCACCGTGTGGCCCTTGTCGAGCAGCCGGCTCACCATTTGGCTGCCCATGACGCCCAGGCCCACGAACCCTAAATTCGCCATCCCCTCTCAGCCTCCGAACTAGGAATCCGTTGTGTGTGGAGTTTCCTCCGGCGAGGAACTCTTTGAGTCGCTCTTCACCTGATCCAGATGCGCTCTCATTGCAGCCCGTGCTTCGTCCGGATCGCGGGCCTCGATCGCGGCCAGGATTCTCTTGTGGTGGAATTGCCCGCGTTCCGGGCCTCCGTCCTTCTGGAAGATCTTCATGCGCTGCTCGCGGAGTAGTCCCACGATCGAGTCGAGAAGCGAAAGCACGAGAGGATTTGCGGCGGCTTCTGCCAACGCGAGATGAAAGTCAAGATCGGCTTCGATGTAGGCCCCCGGATCGTGGAGGCCGCGTTCCATTGTGGCGACGGCTTCCCGCATCGTGACGAGAAGTTGTTCTTCGATTCGCGTGGCTGCGAGCGCGGCGATCTCCGGTTCGAGAATCTGCCGCAATTCCGCGAGGTGGGTCGATCCCTCGTGCTGGCCGATGCGAATCATCAAGTCGAGCGACTGACGAATCGCATTCGAGGTTCCGTTCGTGATGAAGGTGCCGCGTCCGGAATACGCCTCGACGAGGCCTTTCTCGCGGAGCGCTTTTACCGCCTCGCGAACCGCAGTTCGACTCACCCCGAAGTTCTGCGCCAGTTCGCGTTCAGCAGGCAACTGATCGCCGGGCTTCAGAGCACCTTTGAGGATCGAGTCCTCTATCTGTTGCACGATCTGTTCGTATAAGCGCGACGTTCGAACCGTTTTGTACACGAGTTTGTCGCCCAGGGGCGCGAATGCTTCGTTAGCCATAGCCCGGCTACTATAATGTGGAAAGACGCGATTAGGAAGAAGACCACCTTCTGGTCATGTGGTTGGACCACTATACCAAACGCCAAACTCCCTAAGCAAGACTCCGTTTTCTCACTGAATCCAGACTGTCTTGATGTTCGTGAATTCCCGGATGCCGTGCGCTCCGAGTTCACGCCCATAGCCAGACTGCTTGACTCCCCCGAAGGGGACGCGTGGATCCGAGGCCACCATTTTGTTGATGAACACCATGCCGGACTCGAGCTCGTTGATGAATCGTTCGCGCTCCCGCTCGTCGTTCGTCCATGCGCTCGCGCCTAGTCCAAACCGGCTGTCGTTGGCGACGTGAATTGCCTCGTCGATATCACGCACGCGGAAAATCGAAGCCACCGGGCCAAAAAATTCCTCGTTGTACGCCGGGGAATTTTTTGGAATATTCGTGAGCACGGTGGGAGCATAGAAATTCCCCGACCGCGGAAGCGGACGACCTCCGGTTAACAAACGGGCGCCGGCATCGATTGTCTTGTGCACGTCGGCGTCGAGCGATACGACCGCGTCCGCAGTTGCAAGCGGCCCAAGCTCTGTTTTCTCGTCGAGGGGATCGCCGACAACCAGCGCCTCCATGCGCTTCACAAATTTGCGCTCGAACGCTTCGGCGATCGGTTCCGCGACGATGAAGCGCTTGGCCGCGATGCACGACTGTCCATTATTGATGATGCGTGCTTCGACGGCTGTTGCGACTGCCGTTTCCAGGTCGGCGCTCGGCATCACGATGAACGGATCACTGCCACCGAGCTCCAGCACGACTTTCTTGATTCGTTTCGCGGCTCCGACGCCCACCTGAATTCCGGCTTGCTCGCTGCCCGTTAAAGTTGCGGCAACGATGCGCGGATCGGCTAGGAGCGCATCAACCTTCTGTGAGCCGATCAAGAGCGTTTGAAACGCACCCTCAGGAAATCCAGCACTTCGGAAAATTTCTTCGATCTTCAACGCGCACTGCGGAACGTTGGACGCGTGCTTGAGCAATCCGACATTGCCGGCCATTAATGCAGGCGCAGCGAAGCGAATGACCTGCCAGAACGGAAAGTTCCAGGGCATCACCGCGAGCACCGGGCCGAGTGGCAGATAACGAATGAAACTTCGTTTGGCCGAGGTCTCCACGATTTCGTCTGCCAGAAATTTCTCCGCGTTCTCGGCGTAGTAGCGGCACGCCGTGGCGCACTTCGCGGCCTCCGCAATCGCGGCCTTCAGGGGCTTTCCCATTTCCAGCGTCATTAAGCGTCCGAGCGAGTCTTTGTCTTTCTCAAGGATCTCGGCGGCTTTCAACATCTTCCTGGCGCGGTCGGCAAACGAAGTTTTGCGGTATTCCCGAAATGTATCGGCGGCCCGCTGCACTCGCTGTTCGATCTGCGCGTCGCTGAGGGACTCGAATGTCTTGACTGTCTGCCCGTTCACTGGATCAATCGTTGCAATCGCCATACTCGCAGACCTCCGGAGAAATGATTGGATGTCAGGGCTCCATGCACGGGCCCGATGAGTGAAAAGGTATCAGCGAAAACTGCAGTCAAAAATTGGTCATACCACGATACCACCTAGCGCTCGGGCAACGTCAAGCCGCGGGAGACGGCTAATTTCTTGACAACCGGCAAACTCAAGTGGTACAGCTGTCTGACCACAAAGCCATACCGATTAGGAGTCCGAAGGTGGATTGCTCGATCGTGCAGAAGCTTCTCGTTCCTCTCAGCATCCTTGCGATTGCGGCACTCGCTACCGGCCAACAACGTCCCGAACGCACGATCGACGAGATCAAGGTCGAGGCCATCAAGCGCGCCGAGAACGGGATGTATCCCCTGATCGGTCTCGATCCGGCGGACGTGCGCGAAGCCTTTCAGTCCGTTAAGACGACTGACAAGGACGAATGGGCCGCGGCGTTCATGAAAGTTGCCGATCGGTACATGGCAGAAGGAAAGTCAGTCGAGACCACGGATCGAGAGAAGGCCAACGCCGATTACATCCGAGCCTGGCGACTCTATTCGTTTGGGCGCTGGCCGATTCCGGCGTCCCCAGGCAAGCAGCGTTCTTACGATAAGGCGATCGAAGCCTTCCTTGCCCACGCCCGCTTCTACGACCCACCGCTGGAAGTCGTGAAGATTCCGTTCGAAGGCAAAGAGATCACCGGTTACCTGCGAATTCCGAAGAACGCGCACGGGCCCGTGCCGCTTGTCATCGCAGTCAACGGACTCGACAGCCGCAAGGAGGATCTATCGGAGAGCTTCGGCGCCATCCTTCCGTTCGGGGTTGCGTTTCTCGCCGTCGACGGCCCGGGCACCGGTCAAGCTCCGATCAAGGCCAGCGAGACCGCGGACCGCATGTTGTCGCGCGTGATCGACTACGCACAGAGTCGTCCGGAGATTGACAAGAATCGCATCGCGATCCACGGGGTGAGTTGGGGAGCCTATTGGGCGACGAAATTGGCCATTGTTGAGCGCACACGACTGAAAGGGACCAGCGCCCAATCGCCGCCGATCGACGGGTTCTTTCAAAAAGACTTCCTGCTCCATTCGCTTCTCGGCAACCGCGAGTACCTCTTCGACCAGGTTCCCGCGCTGATGGCGATCTTCGACAACGTGACAACCATCGATCAACTGGCCGAGATCTTTCCGAAAATGTCGCTGGTCCAGCAGGGTCTTCTCGGGAAGCCCATGGCCCCTATGCTGGTCATCGGCGGCGTGCTCGACACGCAGGTACCCATCGCCGACCTGTATCTGCTGCTGAGCAAGGGCGACGTTCCAAAAACTGCGTGGATCAATCCGCAGGGCGGCCATCTCGGCCGGCAGGTGAAGGTCTGGCCGGACCCGGTGATCTTCAAGCAGGTGATCATCCCCTGGCTGTTGCGCACGCTCGAGGTTCAGCAAGGGGACGAGAAGCATTGAACAGTTTGAGGGGGAAACATCCGGAGAGCGGGGTTTAATCCGCCTCGCGCTCCGGATGGAGTTGTGACGCTAAGGAAGGGATCGAAGAATGGGAACACTCAGCGCCGCGACAACTCTCGCCTCGTCTTCGACGCGCAGCACTCCCGGCAAGCCACCCTTCTATAAGACTCTCTCGGCTCAGGTCGTCTTCGCGATGTTGATCGCGGTGGCGCTCGGATACCTCAGTCCCACGCGCGCGATTGCGATGAAGCCGCTGGGTGACGCCTTCATCCGCCTGATCTCGATGATCATCACCCTGATCATCTTCTGCACGGTCGTCTCTGGCATCGCCGGAATGGAAAGCATGAAGAAGGTCGGCCGCGTGGGCGGCATGGCGCTCCTCTATTTTGAGATCGTTTCCACCGCGGCCCTGTTCATCGGCCTCGTTGTCGGGAATGTCCTTCACCCGGGCAGCGGCTTCAACGCAAATCCCGCGACGCTGGACGCCAAGGCCGTCGCCGATTATGCCGGTCAGGCGAAAGCCCAGAGCGTGACCGACTTCCTGATGCACATCATTCCCACAACTGTCGTGGATGCGTTCGCGAAGGGCGACATCCTCGAAGTCGTCCTGGTCGCCATCCTGTTCGGCTTCGCGCTCTCCGCGGTTGGACCTCGCTGCAAGCCGTTGCTCGACGTCTTTGATGCACTATCGGCCGCGGTTTTTGGTGTCGTGAACATCATCATGAAGTTCGCGCCCATCGGTGCATTCGGCGCAATGGCCTTCACCGTCGGCAAGTACGGCATTGCATCCCTTGGCCCCTTAGCCAGGTTGATCGCCATCTTCTGGATCACTTCGACTCTATTTGTCCTGATCGTGCTCGGTGCGATTACGCAAATCGCCGGATTTGGGATCGTTCGATTTCTCCTTTACATCAAGGAAGAAATTCTTCTCGTCCTCGCCACCAGTTCCTCGGAAACAGCAATTCCCACCCTGATGGAGAAACTGGAGAAGCTCGGATGTTCGAAGTCGATGGTCGGGCTGATTGTCCCGACCGGCTTTACCTTCAACACCGACGGCACGAGCCTCTACATGACATTGGCGGCCCTGTTCGTGGCGCAAGCCACGAATACACATCTCACTCTCGTTCAGCAGCTGACGATTTTTTCTGTCGCGATCCTCACATCGAAGGGTGCCAGCGGGGTTCAAGGAGCAGCATTCATCGCGCTGGTGGGGACACTGGCGGTTGTGCCCGCGATTCCCGTGGCTGGGATGGCCCTCATCCTCGGGATCGATCGCTTCATGAGTATGTTCCGCGGCCTGGTCAACATGATCGGCAACGGCGTCGCCACTCTTGTCATCGCGCGCTGGGAAGGCGAACTGAGCCGCGATGTGCTGCGCTCGAGGCTGACAATTCCGGCGCCCGATCCGGTCTAATGCCGACGCTTTCCTGCGCCGTTCGTGAGATCATGAGTCGGCATGATGGCTCTCGCCTTAGTCTTTTTCTTCTCGTGGTTCCAAACAAAAGCCGCGGCCCCTGCGTCTCCCCATCCGGCCTGGACTCTCGTCTGGAATGACGAATTCAACGGCGGCAACGGATCCGCTCCTGACCGGTCGAAGTGGGCAATCGAAACTGGCGGCAATGGATGGGGCAACCACGAACTCGAGTACTACACCAATCGCCTCGAAAACGTGCAGGTGCGCGATGGCAACCTGGTCATAACCGCACGCAAAGAGGCCTACAGCGACAACGATGGCGTGATGCGCAGCTACACCTCAGCTCGTCTCAAGACCGCCCACAAGTTTTCGCAAGCCTATGGCCGCTTCGAAGCCCGAATCCAGATTCCTCGCGGACAAGGAATGTGGCCGGCGTTCTGGGTGCTGGGCGACGACATCGACCAGAAGAAGTGGCCTGCGTGTGGCGAGATCGACATCATGGAAAATATCGGCAAGGAGCCGACGATGATCCATGGAACCATTCATGGTCCCGGATATTCCGGCGCGCACGGAATCGGCTCGCCCTTCTCCTTGCCTTCAGGGCAGAATTTCGCGGACGCCTTTCATCTGTACGCGATTGAATGGTCCCCGGACGTCATTCGCTTCTACGTCGACGACCAGCTCTACGCGACCCGCACTCCTGCCGACCTCCCGCGCGATGCGAAGTGGGTTTACGACCACTCGTTCTTTATCGTCCTCGATGTCGCGGTGGGTGGCGACTGGCCCGGAGATCCCGACGTCACCACCAAGTTCCCGCAGAGCATGCTGGTCGACTACGTACGCGTCTATAAGCAAGCCGACCGCTAACCCAAAAAGGTCACGCGCGTTTGCGCTTGCTGCCTCCGCCGTGCGCCGCGCCAGCACCCTTCGCCTTAGCCTGTCCCGCGAACGGATCGGGCGTGGCTCGCGGCCCCTCCGGACCATGCACTGCATCGGAGTACTGGAACTGCACCGGCGCCGTCCCGCTCTTATCCGTGAGCTGCACTTCCTGGAAGACCTGCGAAAGGGGATTCGCTTCCGCAACCGGAAAATCTCCGCATTCCTCTCCCTGTTTTGAAGTCCAGCCAAGAAGCTTGGTGGCACTCGGATCACTTCCGGCCCGAATCGCGTCTTCCACATCGGCGTCGGTGCGCGCTTCGTTCAGTTCGTGATAGAAGGTCGCGACCACGTTCTTCCAGGATTGGTCGAACACAGGAATGCCGTTGACCGTTCCGTCCGGCAGAGTCTCGGAATAAACGCCCACTGCGTAGTAGACAATCTGGGAGTTGGTGCCTGACCCGGCGTGAACCGAGCCATGATAACCGCCAAGCCCTTGTGTGGAATCTTCTTCCTCCTCGGCCGGAACGCCCTTGTGTGCCCCCGTCGGCTTCTCGAGTTGCGCAGCAATGGCTCCGTTCGTCGGCGCAGTGTTGGTGTTCAGGATCGTGCCGCTCGGAAGCATGAAATTGAAGACCGTGGAAGTGAAGTCGAATCCGTTCAGAGTCCCAGCCTGGAATAACTGAAGCACCAGGTTCTCGACATCGCCTTGCGAGACGACCGGCGGCTTGGGCCCCGCCAATACCTGAGATGGCTTAAAAGTGCTTGTAATCTTTCCAGAGGCAAAATACTGCACCATCACATTATTAAGGTCTGCGTCCGCCATCGCCGCCGCCAGGGCCTTGTCGATGTTCTGAGTATCGCTGGCGTTCCACGCTGCCGAACCTCCCACGTAGAAATTCGTAAAGACCAGATCCTGAATGGTGTGCCCACCATGGAAGACCAGGTCGTGGCTTGGGGTGGGAGCGACCCGCGGAGCGATCGCCTCGGTCTCCGGCATCGACATTCTCGACCGAAAGCCCTTCTCGGCCTCGGTTCCATGGCCGACGAATACGCGCAAAGGTCGAACCTGCTTCGATTTACCTACGTTCATCACATTCCTCCAGGACGTTGTGGCGACGGGAAAGTCTTGCGGATTTCAGACGGAGCAGCCGGCTTGTTTGAGAATACTGTTTACCTACGCCCCCCTGTCGGGGATGTCAATCGATAGATTTGCTCAGCCTATCTTCATCAACCTCAGGGGGTTGCGATCCCAACATGTTCAGGACCTCCCATCTGATCGCGTTTGGATGTCGGACCGTTCTCCCCTGCGATAGACGCAAGATTTTTCCTACAGGGAACCACTCAAGAGGCCGCAAAAAAGGCGAACAACTGATCAACAGCCGCGGAACTTCTCCGAACTCCTTGGGTTAAGGACACTGAGTTTGGAGTTGGAGTCGCGGGCCTCGATGCGTCGGCAGTTTCGGCGCATTGCTTGCCCGGCACAACGAGAGTGTAGAGCGGCTTTGCGGAGAATCAATCCGCTCGCCGTAGAGCTGTTCTGCACAGAAGAGGGGCGCACCTGGGGATGGGGACGCCCTTCTTTTGTTTTCTGGAGCACCTGTTCTTGCCGAAGACCCTATTGCGTAACTGTTCCGCACGCAATGCGGTCGCCCGCATTCCCGGCCGGGTCGGTCTTCATGTCGTCGGCCTTCGCGTGGATCATCAAGGCAGTCCCGCCATTCGAAAACAGAGAGTGGCTGTCGCTGCCAAAATTCACATCCTTGTTCAGGATCGTTACTTTCGCCGTGCCGTCTGGGCGCACCACGAAGTTCGGCATATCGCCCGCGTGATGCCCGTCGGGATTCTCCAGCCCATGCTTCTTGCTTTCTGGATTGAAGTGGCCTCCCGCCGATTTGAAATCAGGCGGCTCGCACTTGGCGTTCTGATGGAAGTGGACGGCGTGCTCGCCGGGTGGCAAGTTCTTCAGGTCAAGCTTGATTCTGACACCGGTCTTTGCCTCTTTTAACGTGGCCGTGCCAACGCTCTCGCCTTTGGCATTCTTCATTTCTACGGTTGTCGTTTTGCCGGCAGCATACAACAGGGAACTCCCAAGCAGCAGTGTAAACGGCACAATGAGCATCTTCGTATGTTTCATGGTGGGAAAATTATAGCCTCCGGCAAGCCTGGCGTGCGCGCGGGCGAACACGCAGAAGTGCAGCGAAAACGCAGCCAACTCTAAATCTGCGATCACCGCGTGGATGGCAGATTTGTTACAGGTTCTCCACAGCCGTCTGTAATTCCTTGGCAATCTTGTTCGGTTCCATCCCCGGTTCGAACCGAATCGGCCTGCCAATGCAAATGCGGATCCTGCCCGGCGCAGCGAATTTCCTTCCTGACTGCTTGATCTCGAACAATCCGTGAATTCGCAGCGGAACCACCGGGATGCGCAACTGGTTCGCTAGCAGTCCGATTCCCGCGCGAAACGGCCGCAGCTTTCCATCCGTCGTATGATGGCCTTCCGGGAAGACGAGCACGCTGTAGCCGCGATCCACGCACTCGCCCGCGTACGAAAAGCTCTTGAGAAATACAGCCTCACGCGGCAGGGGAAAAAGATTGAGCAAAGCCACACCCAGCGCCCACTTCACGCGGTCGTAAACTCGCAAAATCACCCCCCGCTCCGGTGGTGGCGTGCGCAGCGCCTGGAGTGCTTCTCCGCCCGTCGCCGTCGCCAGCCAATGACGCAATCTTGCCGGCAATGCAGTTTGCACAAAACCAACATCAACGTCGTCGATGTGATTGCAGATCACCAAAACCGGTCCCATCACGCCGGCAAGGTTTTCCCTGCCTTCAATCCGCGGCCAGCCCAGCAACAGGATGGCCGGACGAACCAGCAGATAATAAGCGAGCGTCCGTATCCAGCGCGTTGGCCAGGCCAACGCCCAGCGCGGATAGACATATTTCGCTCGCAGCGCGGGTTGGTCGCCTGCACTTCCGCCGGCGATCAGTTTCTCGATGTCGCCAATCGTGCGCGCCGCGCTGAAACGGGTTTCGTTGAGATCGACCTGGTAGCGATCCTCAAGTGCGCTCAGAAGATCGACGCGTTCGAGAGAGGTGAGATGAACGTCGTCCTCGAGATTCGCATCGGGCTCGAGATTGCCCGTGGGACGGCCCGAAATCTTCGCGATCAATTCGGCCACCGGACTTGTGCTCCCGGGGCCGGCAGCCAGCCCTTTGCGCCGATCCTGGACTACGCTCCGAATCACGTTCACCCGCGCCTTGCCCGTGGAAGTACGCGGAAAGTCACTCTCCGTCCACACGAACCATTCCCGCATGCGCTGGTACTCCGCCAAAGAGTCATTGGCACGGTTGATCGCGGACGCAGCATCCGCACCGTTGCGTACGATCAGAACCGCGCAGGGCTCGGCATTTTGGCCGCGCTCCAGTCCCACTACCACGCACTCCCGGACCTCGGGCTGTTTTCGCAGCGCAGCCTCGAGATCTTCGGGATAGATATTCATTCCCGCGGGCGTAACCAACACATCTTTTTTCCGCCCCTTGAAGTAAAGATTGCCCTCCGCGTCCAGGGCTCCGATGTCGCCTGTGCGGTACCAGCCATCCTCCTCTGTGGCCCGCTCCGTCCCGTCCTCCTTCCAGTAGCCGGCGACTCCTCCGCCGCGCACGAGAATCTCGCCGTCGTCTGCGAGTTTCAGCTCCCTCCCGGGGAGCACTTTTCCGATGGATCCTCGACCCAGGTGGAAGGGATGGTTCACGCTGATCAGTGAAGTCGTTTCCGTTAGCCCGTATCCCTGTACCACCGCATAGCCGAGGCGTCCCCAGAATTCCTCGGTCTCGCGATCTAAGGCGGCTCCTCCCGAGATGAACGCCCAGAACTTCCAACCAAATTTCCGATGAACGCTCCGGAAAGTCCACCATCGCCGCAGGAAGTGCTGACCCTCGGCCCCGCGGTAGTCGCTCCCGAAACGTTCGAGTCGACCCTCATCGGCGAAATCGCGCTCGATCTTCTCTTTCAGTGACTGCAGCATTCGCGGGACGGCAACCAATACAGACACTCGTTCGCGTCGAAATGTATCGACAACTTCCGACGGGCTAAGTGACTGCTGAAAAATCACCGTCCCTTCCAGCAGCGGCGGAAGGAACATTCCCAGGAACTGCCCGAATACATGGCTTAGAGGAAGCAGGTTCAAAAAGCGCACGGGATGCACCCAGCGCTCGTACTTCAGATACTTCCTGATCTCGGTTTCAAGCGGTGCAACATTCGACAAGACGTTCCCATGCGTGATGACGACGCCTTTAGGTTCGGCCGTGGTCCCGGATGTGAAGATGATTTCCAGAGGATCGTCTCGATCGGATTGCACGGCTTCGTAAATATCGGAGGAGTGATGGTCGACCGATTCGCGCAGGCCCTCGAGTTTGATCGTGGGTGCACCGGGGAACTGGTCTGAATGTTTGCGCGAACAGACAATCAGTTTCGCCGTCACCTGCGCTTGAACGCGTTGCGCAAAATCCGGGGCAGCAGCATCGTCCATCGGCACGGTGACCGCGCCGCGCAGAGTGCAACCGAAGAAAGCGGACACCCATTCGGCGGAGTTCTCACCCCACAGCAGGACGCGGTCTCCTTTTCCGATTCCGAGCGACTCCAATTCCCGCGCCACCTGTGATGAGGTTCGCGCGACTTCTCCGTAGGAGACCCTCTCTGTCCGAAATCCCCGGCGCTGGACAAACATCCACGCGGTGCCGTGTTGCGCGAAGTCATCGACAAACCCGGCTACCGAGCGGCGTTCCATATTCTTCAATGTAGCGCGGGTGTGACGATTCTCGCAGCGGCAAGCCTGATCAGCCTAAACTCGCTGTCATCCCGAGCGGAGCAGAATTGCCGTTCTGTTACGGCAATTTTGGAGAGTCGAGAGCCTGCCCTGAGCGACCGAGCTGAGCGAGGGAGTCGAATGGGGACCTTGTGTTTCCTACTGCGGCGCGTAATCAGACTTCCCTCGAGGTTCAGAGTGGCGGATCGACGGGCGAGGACGCCCATCGCTCCATAATCAAAGTCCTGCCTGTGAGTGCACCAGTTGCCAGACACGTACGCGAGGCGGTAGGCTGCTAGGCGATGTGACGCAACCGCCCCGGGCTTTCGTCACAGGTAGACACACCTCGGCCCCTTCATAGTGTTCGACTCCTGAACTGGTATGGCTCGATATCCAAAGACGGACGCTTGGCCTGCGGCGCTGCTATGTCTCGCGCTGCTGCTGGCGACCCTGGCATGTCAGCCTGCTCAGACCGGGACCGCCGGAGCCTCAGCGCGCGAATCGATCCGTGAAGAAAAGCAGGCTGCCTCCGCGGCTGCCCGTGATCTCTCTCAGGATGAAGCGGCCGGCGGCCACACGCTCCGCAAACACGTTGGGCGCACCGACGGAGAACTTCGGCAGCGACTCCGTCACGAGCGCAATATCGCCGCCGCTTCGACGTGGACAGATCGTGAAACTGCCGAGCGCGCCGTCGGCGCGGCGATCGAACAGAATCGCGACAAGGTCAACCGCTGGCTCAACCGCCCAGTAGGGCATCCGAACCTGGTGATCGATTATGATGGAGACCCTTCCCACCCGATCGGTCGCACGTTGAATCGCGATGCCGATCAGGCCGAGCCCTGTTCTCATGCAACCATCGTACTGAAGTGGTCCGGGCCCAGTGATTACTACGTGCTGACTTCTTATCCGGAGTGCCGCGCATGACAGGAAAGGCGACACCTAAAGATCACCCTGAAATCTCTGCTGCGAATTTTCCCGCGCTGCGCAGTTTTTTGCGGGGTTACTTTCACGAGGACGTGGCCGACGAGTACGGAACTCTAGAGGAGGCTGCGGCGCAATTCTACGAAGATGCCGACCCCGACGAACGAAAGGCCGTCTGGTCGGAATGGAGCCGGTTTCTCGCCGCCACCAAGAACCTGTCTCTCAGTGCAATGAACAAACTTCTCCGCGAGAAACTTGACTGCGCCTCGCGCCTGCAGGCCGACGACATCGAAAAGGTTTCGCGTGCTCTGCAGGGTCTACGCCCGCCGCCGGAGGAGTCCTCCGACGAAGACGAAGACTATTAACCAGTTCCGAAGCACGGCGATCAGCGGTTCCAAAAGGGCACTGCACTTCTGGGTCGCCCGAAAAACCGCTTGCCTGGTTACCCAGGTTGTGGCTTAGAATTTGGCTCGTTCCCTCACGTAGCGTTAGTTTTAAGAATTAGCAGACCCGACCGGCTTAAGACAGATTCATTCGCGGTCTCCCCCGCGCGGAGGATTTCGTCGATGAGCTTCATGGTATGGCACGTGATGCGCAGGCTTCCCAGGCCGGCGATCCTGTGCCTTCTCATTTTCGTGCTGACGCCCCTGGCTCGAGCCTGAGCTGCCGTCCTTGTCCAGAGCGACGCGTGGTTCGTTTGCATCGATCGGCTCTTGCAACAAATCTGCGTTTTTTTAGCTTCGGCGGACGTCTTCCAACCCCAACGCCCCCTTGGGCGACGTTTTCGGAGACCTCCCGAACCAGGTTCCTTCCGTAATCCGGTCGTACACTCCCTTTCGGTAACCCTTGGTAACCATACGATTCTGGGTTACCCGCCTTACAATGACAGTGCTGGTCCAGCTGTGCCTCCTCCGGAAGTACTTTCGGGAGAGGTTGTTTGTGGGCCCCGCATGAGCTTCCCAGGTTGAATTGTGTAAAGAGCGGCGGGGAGAAAGCTTGGAGTCCGCACCTTTATGGCGTTTGGTTTCGGATTCAATAAACAAAAGGTTCTCAGCGCTGCGGAGAAGTATGTCCAGCAGGGCAAGCTGCAGAACGCGATCTCCGAATACGAAAAGATCCTGAAGGCCGATCCCAAGGACCTGACTGTCCTGAATACGGTCGGCGATCTTTACGCGCGCATCGGCGAGGCCGACAAGGCCACCGAATGCTTCAAGAGTGTGGGCGATGCGTACGCCGCACAGGGCTTCACCGTCAAGGGCATCGCGATGTACAAGAAGATCGCGAAGCTCAAACCCTCGCTCGAGAGCGTTCTTAAGCTGGCGGAGTTGTACACCCAGCAGGGCCTCTTCAACGACGCCCGCGCCCAATATCTGCAAGTCGCCGAAGAATTCCTGCGCGCTGGAGAACTCGAGCAGTCCGTCCGCATCTTCCAGAAAATCCTCGAGATGGACCCGGAGAACGTCGCCATGCGCGTTCGTTTGGCCGAGGTCTACATCCGGCTGGGAAAGAAAACCGAAGCCTGGCAGATTTTTTCTGCAGCCGCCGAGAGCCTGCGCAGCCGAGGTTCACGCAGCGGGGCGGAAGAGATTTTGCAGCGTATGCTTACGCTGGATCCGGGCAACAGTTATGCGCTTCTGTTGCGCGGTCGGAATGCCCTCGAAGCCGGCGACGCCGCGGCCGCCATTCCGTTCTTTGAAAAGGTCGCCGACATCGACAGTCACCCCGACGGCCTGCGGGATCTGCTCAAGGCCTATCTGCAGACTGGCCGGGTTGCCGACGCGGGCGAACTCGCCACCAAGCTGCTTTTGAACCACAACGATGTCGAGGCGATGTTCGCCTACATCGACAGTCTCGTGCAGAACGGCGGCCATGAGGAAGCGCTGCAGATCATCGATCAGCAATCGGATCGACTCTTGGCCGACAACTCCGCGAAAGTTCTGGAGATGCTCCGCGGCATCATCGGCCACGTGAGTGGCAATGTTCCCGCCCTCGAAAAGCTGGTCGAGTTGTTCTATAAGGCCGGCGATCAGTCCCACATCAACGAGGTGAATGAGCTGCTGGCCCATGCCTGCGTGCAAACAGGCGACTTCGGCAAGGCAAAAGATCTTTATCAGTCCCTCGCCGAGCAGGAACCGCAAAACCCGATGCACATGCAGAACTACCAGCAGGTCGTCGGGATGATGGGCGGTTCCAGCGGCTCCAAGCTTCTGACGGTCGAAGAGGGGGTCGTGTTGGTCGAGGAGCTTGAGACCACGGCGCCTCCCGTCGATCAGTCCTACTCTCCGGAAGTTGCCGCCGCTCTGCGCTCGGCTCTGACGGATGCCGAGTTGTTTGTCTCTTACAACATGCCCGACAAGGCGCTCGGACCGTTGATGGCGGTTGTGCCCATCGCTCCCAACGATGTCCGCTTGAACCAGCGCCTGGCGGCTTTGCACACGCGAGCCGAACGCTTCGCCGACGCCGCCGTCTGCTGCCGTACGCTGCAAACTGCTTACGAGCAGGCTGGACTCGCGGAGGAAGCCACCCGCTACGGCGATCTTGCCCAGCGCTGCGAGGAACGCGCCGCTTCGGCGCCCGCGGTCTACGCAACGCCGGTAGAAGCGGATGCGCCGCTTCCGCCGTGGCCTGCGGCTCCCAGCCCCGAAGGACTTCACTTTGCGGCTCACGCGCCAGACAGCCAGTCTGAATCTGCCCCGGAAGTCGAAATCGTGGAGGAGCAGCCGGCAGGGGAAATCGATCTGTCGGAGGAATGGGAAGGCGCCGTCTCGGATGCTGTCGCCTCGGTTGAACCGGGTATCGAAGAAGTGACAAACGAAGCCGAAGTGGAGCCTGCGGTCGAAGAAATCTCTGCTGAAAGCACGGATGCTGTCACCGAGACGATCGAAGAGATCCGTTTCTACCTGGAACACGCCATGGTGGACCAGGCCCGCGCCGCCTTCGTGAAACTGCAATCGCAGACCGCGGACTACGAGCAGCTCGCCGCGATTCATGGCGAAATCGACGCAGCGGCGGCAGCGAGCCAACCCGAACCCGCCGAAGTCGAAGTCTCGGAGCCCGAGCCGGAACCGGCTCAGCCCGCAGTCGAAGTCGCTGAGATTTCTGACACTGTCAACGAAGAGCCCGAACCGGAACCCGAAGCGGCCGCTCCCAGCCCGTTTGCACAGATGGCAGCGGAACTCGATTCCTCGCTTGGCGATGGATTCCTGCCCGACCCGGTTACGCATCACGAGATCGAGCATGAAGAGGAACCGGTCGCGCATGCTGGCACGGATCCAGCGCTAGTCGGGCACCTCGAGTTCATGGCGGGTCCAAAACTGAAGCCGAAACCGGTTCCCGCGCCGAAAGCCGAGCCCGAGCCAGAGCCGACGCCCGAAACACAAGGTGGTGTGCTCGGGGGTTTTGTCGCAGACCTCGAAGAATCCCTGGGAGACGACTTCCTCCGGGAGGCTCCCGTCTCCGAACCGGACCATGTGGCCGCTGCTACTGCGGCTCCATCCAAAATCGCGGCTGCGACGCCTGAGCCCATGCGTCACATGGCCGCCAGCGCCGTTGCCGGGCCAACGTCGGCGCCTCATATTCCTGCACCGGCCGCTCCCGTTGCGCCACCGACCTTCCATACTTCGGTTCGTCCCGTACCGAGCGCAGCGCCTGTCGGCAAGGCCGAGCAAGCGGCCAGCGTCGATCTGGCGGATATGTTCGGCGAAATCCGGCACGAACTGGAAGAAGAGGTTTCCACTTCCGAAGAGGATCCCGAGACGCACTACAACCTCGGCGTTGCCTTCCGGGAAATGGGATTGCTCGACGAAGCGATCGGTGAACTGCAGAAGGTGTGCCAGGCCGTCGAGCGTGGAAATCCATTCCCGCAAGTCATGCAGACCTATACCTGGCTCGCACAGTGCTTCCTTGACAAGGGCGTCCCCGAGGCCGCGATCCGCTGGTACGAGAAGGCTTTGAAACTGCCGAACCTCGACGAAGAGACCCGCATGGCCTTGCACTACGAACTCGCCTCATCCTATGAAACGGCGGGCGACAAGCCTGCGGCTCTCCGCTACTTCATGGAAGTTTACGGCAGTAATATCGACTATCGAGACGTTGGCGAGCGCATTAAGGCACTGAAGTCGTAAAATGTATTGATGGGTTTTCCTGCGCAGCCCCGCACCCCGGGAAACGTGCCTAAGCTTTCATTCGGTCAGCGGAGCCCTGCCTGATGCCCACCCCAAATTCTGCACAGGACAGCGGCTTGCACGGGCCGGCGTCCACGGGTGTTGCCTCCACTCCCATGCACGATCCGCCTCCGAACGAGCCTGCCGCGAGCCACCCCGCGACACGAGCACAGATCTGGATGCACCGGCTTCTGGTTTTGCTGTTTGTGTTCGTCTGCGCTGCGGCCGGCGTTCTGCTGGTAATCCTGCCCTGGACGGCCGAGTGGACCGACAATATTCTTCTGCTGCGGTATCCGGACCTGCGCAGCGTCATCACCAACGGCTTCTTCCGCGGACTATGCAGCGGTCTGGGTTTGCTGGATATCTGGATCGGGTTCTCCGAAGCAATCCACTACCATGAGGACGATCTCAAATAGCCGCGGCGACGTGAATCTGGGAACGCATTCCCGTCGCGCTGGCCGGCACGTATCCTCGACCCTAATTTAACTGACGAGGCATTCCTCCTGATGAGTGAAGACAAACTCAAGCCTGCAACCCTTGCGTATCAGAACGAGCCGTTTCTCAATAGCCCGGATGGTCGCATTCTTCGCATCCTCTCCGAGTACATCGAGCCGTTTTCTCGCTTTCGCCGTGAACAGATTCAGGACACAGTTGTCTTTTTTGGCTCAGCGCGATTCCACAGCCTGGAAAACGCCCAGAAGAATCTGAAGCAGGCACAAGCCCTGAGATCGGAGGATTCGGGAGACGTTCTCAAAAGAGCGCGCGCTGGTTTGGAAATGGCTCGATACTACGAAGACGCGCGCAGACTGGCATCCATGCTGACTGAGTGGGCGAGTACGATTCCTGCGCGGCGCCGTCGTTTTGTGGTAACGACGGGCGGCGGCCCCGGGATCATGGAAGCCGCCAACCGCGGCGCCAAAGAGGCCGGAGGCAAGACCATCGGCCTGAACATCAATCTGCCCTTCGAACAGTTCCCGAATCCCTATATCACCCCGTCGCTCAACTTCGAGTTCCACTACTTCTTCATGCGGAAGTTCTGGTTTGCGTACCTGTCCAAAGCCCTGGTGATCTTCCCGGGCGGTTTCGGCACGTTCGACGAACTCTTCGAGATCCTGACGCTGGCCCAGACCGATAAACTGGCCAAGAAGATCCTGGTCGTGATCTACGGCAGCGAGTACTGGAAGAAGCTCATCAATTTTCAGGCGATGATTGACGCCGGAACAATTTCCGCAAACGATCTTGACCTGTTCAAGCTGGTCGACTCTCCGGAAGAGGGCTTTGAGTTTCTCCGTGATGGCCTTACCAAGCACCACTTGGCAGGCATCATTAAGAAAGACGGTGAGGTTCTACCGGATATCGCCAAGACCCGACCTTAGTGGTCGAAGTCACTGCGACGATGGAGGGACGGGCGTCTCGCCCGTCCTGCCGGCTGGGACTCCTGGTTCTCCGATGGAAGTGCAGGCGCGGGACGACTCCACTCATCTGACGCGACCCTCGTAGTACCCTGAACGCGGATGCCGGCGCCGATCTTCTACTACATCACAGATCGAAGGGCGTTTCGAGGCGATTCAGCTGCCCAGCTTGAATCTTTGCTCGCTAAGATCGCCGAGGCAGCGCGTGCTGGAGTGGACTACATCCAGCTTCGCGAGAAAGATTTGACGATTCACGAGTTGGAGGCCCTCGCTGTCAACGTCCGGAACCGAATCGACGAGGTGAGGGCAGGCGGCGCGGCTCCTAGAATTCACTTGCTGATCAATTCGCGAGCCGACGTTGCCATCGCCACTGGTGCCGATGGCGTTCACTTACCCGCGGACAACCTCAATCCGATGGAGATCCGACAGCTCTGGAAACAATGTCGTGCAGATGAGCCTGGCACTGTAACCATCAGCGTTTCCTGTCACCGCCTCGAAGAAGTGGCCCGTGCCGAAGCCTCGGGCGCCGATCTCGCCATCTTCGCTCCGGTCTTCGAAAAGAAGGATGCTCCGGAAACGAGACCAACTGGACTCGGCGCACTAAAGCAAGCTTGCCAACACAAGATTCCGGTCATCGCCCTCGGTGGGATCACACTGGAGAACGCGAGCGCCTGTCTCGAGGCTGGCGCGGTGGGAATCGCCGGAATCCGGCTCTTTCAAGAACACAACATCCAGGAAATCGTTGCGCACTTAAACCGCTAACCGGTCCATTTCTTGCCCTTCGTCAGAACATCCATGATCTTGGCGAGCCGGCGCTGACGTGTCTCTTCCTGCTTTACGTCGGTGATCGACCGCGCCATTTCCTTCTGATGAGTAAACGAGAGCTTCTCCCAATTTGTCTGTGCGGTTTTATTCTTTGCGAGTTCTTTCTTCAGCAAGGGAGGCGGATCCACGGTCCGTGATACCTCGTCGCGTTCGAGCACCACGTTCACTACGTCACCCGCCTTCACGCGCGCGCCCTCGCGCATCTGCTTGTTCACCACCATGCGATGACAACCGCCCATCGGCATCAGCGACGACCGGAATGGGAATCCATTGATCGTCCCTCGCACCGGCACACGTGCCTTCGTGCCAAAAGTTTCTTCCACGTCAAAGGGAGCGCTAAGCGCAGCTCCTTCGCCTGACTCCGCACCGTCGAGTCTGACTTTGAACTTGATCTTGCCCATCTCTGCCTCCTCGCTCGATGGCCGACAAGCTTACTAGGGATTCTCTGATTAAGTAGCGTTTTGCAAGGGACGGCCTTCAGGCCGTCCGTAAAATGCTCAATGAAGGTCGGCTTTAGCCGCCGAGATGACTTAATCAGAGTTTCCCTAGCAACTGCATGCTGCGATCTGCGCACAACCTCAAGGCTTCTCTGTGCTAGGCTTTCTGCAATGGTCTCCACCTCGATACCCTCTGTTCTCGAACCAATCCTGGTCACCATCCCGGAGGGTTGGTTCTCTATGGGATCGGAACTCGGGCAGGACAACGAGCGCCCAGTACACCGTGTCTGGATTGACGGCTTTCAAATGGCGGCGCATCAAGTCACAAACTCTGAATATTCGAAATTTCTGCGAGCCACGGCGAGCCTTCCGCCGCCGTTCTGGAACGACCCACATTTCAATCATCCGCAACAGCCGGTCGTCGGAGTGTCCTGGCACGAAGCTCAGCAATATTGCGACTGGCTGTCGGCAACTCGCGAAGAGCCTTATCGTCTTCCGACTGAGGCGGAATGGGAGCGTGCCGCTCGCGGTGAAGTGGAGGGCGCGCGTTTTCCCTGGGGCGATGCGCCACCCGAATCTCTTCCCAACTACACCCAGCGATGGCAAACCGGGCCGGAACCGGTCGGTCAATCGGACGCAAATGCTTTCGACCTTTTCGATATCTGCGCCAATGTTCACGAATGGTGCAGTGACTGGTACGACCCCGGCTACTATGCCGTGTCGCCGGAACGCAATCCACGAGGACCTGAATCTGGCCAGCGACGCGCCTCGCGTGGAGGATCCTGGCGACATCACATCAAGGTTTCGCGCTGCTCGGCCCGCTCCAGCATCCCACCGGAATTTCAATACGCCGATTACGGCTTTCGCGTCGCATGTGAGATCCAGTAGTCCGGTCGGTGGCCCAGGTTCGCGTCCGTTCTTTGGACGCTAACCTGGGAACTCAGGCGAGAGTGCCCGCGCCGATTGCATGAACCCGCTACAATCAAACTTCTTCTGACACGCAAATGAACTGAGGGCGTCCCCGCCCGCCGGAGCGATCATGTTCCAGAACAATCTTCTCCAGAACAAACGAATCCTGATTACTGGTGGCGGCACCGGCCTCGGCAAGGCTGCCGCCCAACGATTCCTTGAACTGGGCGCGACCGTCTACATCTGCGGTCGCCGTCACGAGGTCCTGCTTGCCACCGAAAAGGAACTGCATGAGAAGACGCGTGGCACGATCCACTCACGGCCATGTGATGTCCGCGACGCGGCCGCCGTCGACGAAATGATCGAAACCGTCTGGAAAGATGGGCCGCTGGATGTGCTCATGAACAACGCCGCCGGCAATTTTCTGGCGCGCACGGAAGAGCTTTCGCTGCGCGCCTTCGAATCGGTGCTTGGCATCGTGCTGTTGGGAACCTTGCACACAACCTTCGCTTGCGGAAAACGCTGGCTGAAGGCGCGACATCCCGCTGTTGTTCTGAACATCACGACAACCTATACCACCACAGGCTCCGCCTACGTGGTTCCCTCCGCGGTTGCCAAAGCCGGAGTACAAGCCCTCACCCGCAGTCTTGCCGTCGAATGGGGGAACCGCGGCATCCGCATGAATGCCATCGCTCCAGGGCCCATCCCGACGCAGGGAGCATTTTCCCGGCTTCTCCCTCGTCCCGAGTTCGAGCAAATGGCCAAAGACCGCAATCCATTGGGCCGCTTCGGCACGCCTGAGGAGTTCGCCAATCTCGCCGCGTTCCTTGTAAGTGATGGCTCGGCCTATATCAATGGGGACGTGATTACGATGGATGGCGGCGAATGGCTTCAGGGCGCAGGAGAGTTCAGCGCCCTCGGAAGAATGCTGACGGAAGACGAATGGGAGATGATGAAGCCGAAAAAATCGTCTCAGCCGAAGTGAGAAGCACAAGATGAAAACGCTTCGACCGAATCGCCGTCTGCCTGAATGCTGAATGCTGACTGCTGAGCGCCAACCACCGTTGTCTACTTCGCTTTGTCCGGCATCACGAGCCACTTCAGCGCCATGTTCACCAGGCTCAGCACGATCGCCCCCCAGAACGCAGCACCGAACGTGGCTACGTGAAACCCTGGAACAATCGCTGCGGCGAGCTTAATCATGATGGCATTGATGACCAGCCAGAAAAGGCCCAACGTCAGCACGGTCAGAGGAAACGTCACGATCTTAAGAAAAAAGCCCAGCGTCGCATTTACAAATCCGATCACCACGGCTGCGATAAGAGCCGCCACCGGCCCACTCACGGAAAAGCCGGGTACGAATTGCGAGACGATCCAGATCGCCAGGGCGGTTATAACCCAGTGAATCAACATCCGCATACGTGCTCCTTCTCTACCGCAGGCCAGACACTATAGAGCCCGGAAGCCCGCCAGAGCAAATCGCGAACCGCATACAATCAACCAATGACGAACAAGACCAACGCGGTCCGACTGCTGGATCAACTGGGAATCCGCTACGAATTGCGCGAATACGAAGTCGATCCGGAAGACCTCACCGCCGAGACCGTCGCCGCGAAAATCGGTCTACCGGCAGAGCAGGTCTTCAAGACACTGCTGGCCCACGGAGACAGGAACGGCCATTGCCTGGCGGTGATTCCTGGCAACAGCGAGCTGGATCTGAAAGCCCTCGCCTCGGTATCGAACAATCGAAAGATCCAGCTCACGCCGGTAAAAGATCTGCAGTCGTTAACCGGCTACATCCGTGGAGGTGTGACTGCCCTCGCCGCCAAGAAAGACTATCCCGTCTTTGTCGATGAGACCGTAGAGCTGTTTGACGTCATCTCGATTTCAGCCGGAACGCGTGGTCTGCAAATTCTCCTGGCTCCCGCCGACTATCTCAAGGCCGCAAAAGGGACCATCGCTGCATTAGCCCAAACAAAAAGTCCGCGATCGGCGTGACTCACCCGAGGTAACGCGGGGTGCCATTTTTCGCGTTCCTTGGCGAGAAGTGGTGAAACGTATGTGCCACGCACACTTCTGTGTTGCTATGTTCCGATTCGTCCAGGACTGATCAATGCCACGGTCGATTCCAGACTTGAAACCTTGACCCTCGAAACCTCGAAACTCGAAACCTTGATGTTCGCCGGGTGTCCCGTCCAAGCTCCGCTTGGGCGGGGGGTTTGATGTCTCGCCGCCCGTAACGTCCAGCTTGCCTCCCTGTGCCATCCGCCGCCCCGCCAACTGAACCCTCGTAATCTTTAGCCGAGGCCCCCCCGGAACTAGACTGGCCGAGCATGCAGGCACCGACACAACCGACGCCGCTTGCCCCGTATCCGCGGCCTGGCACCGAACCGCATTGTCTGGTTTGGTTTCCCGGAGACCCCTGCGACCAGGCGATCCAGCAGTATCGCCAGGCCATCGCCGAGCAACAGCGCAACGACTGGCAATCGGCGGTGACCGCCCGCTATGAAAAGCAGTTCGCCGATCAGCAGAAGAAGATCGCTGATCAGCAGAAGCAGATCGCCGACCAGCACACGCAAATCACGCTACTTCAGTCGAAGATCGAATCACAAACCATGGAAGCGTTGCGCAGCGAAGCCCGTACCCAGGCTTTCTACAACGGCATCGGTGTCGTCATCGGCATCGGCGTAGCGTTCCTCCTGGTCATGGCTGCCTACCGCAAGCTAGCCCGCAACGCCTCCGAGCCAACCCACGAACAAGGCCGCGCCGCCTCCGCCTAAGCCGCCTCCGACGCCGCGTTCTTTGCGACGGTAGATGGGATTCCACAGCCCGTCGCCTTCAGACTAGAAACCTCGAAACTCGAAACTCGAAACTTCCAAACTCTGTCTTGACTCCTTAACTCCGCCCACCCTTCCCCAGTTGACGCCGGACGAAATCAAACGTGTTCTGCACCCGCCGCACCGCAGAACCCATCAGCACTTCCTCGGCCTCATCCGCACTCTCTTCCGCCTGGGGCGCCCCCGTCTCTTCATGCAACCCTGCAGCCTCACGCAACAGATGCCACGCCTCCCGATACTCCTCAAAATTCGCTTCCCCGGAATTCGAGCACAGGGTCACATATCCCCTTCCCGCCAGTTTTTTCGCCGGAATGAGGTACCACGCGTCTTCCGGAATGACATAAGCCGCCAGGAAATCGAACGCCCCGCGCGAATACTTCGCACCGTTCTGGCGCACGGAGCACACATACCCTCAGCCGTTCTTCACCGTCGTGGACTTCACCTGCACGCTGACGAAGCGCCCCGGCTTGCCCACCACGAAATCGAAGCTGTTGGAATCTCCCCACGGACGGCTCACCGGCAACCCACGCTCCACCGCCCGCACCATGAACACCGACTCGCTCCACTCGCCCCGCGCCTTCCGCCGCTTCTTCACAATCCTCGCCTGTGCCTTTTAGGACTTTGCTTTTTCTCGGTACTGGGAACTCGGGACGCGCAACTCGCACAGTCTACGTTCGAACCACGAAACTCCCAGTGACCACCATCACAACTCTGAGCAAATGTTTCGGGATACCGCTTTAGCTGGTTCATAACGATCTGGTGGAGTGACGGGCGTCCCGCCCGTTCCCGTCGTCCCAGGCAAGAAATGTCATGATGTAAGAATTGTCATCCTGAGCGTAGCGAAGGACCTGTTTTGGATGCCCCATTCAATCGCGCCCTCTGCGATTGAGTGGGTCGTGATGCGGCACTGACGAATGCCGATCGACTTTCAGGCCTGAAACCCGGCAACTCGAAACCCGAAACTTGAAACTTGAAACTTGAAACCTGAAACCTGAAACTGGCGCGTCCCGCATCTACCTGAACCCAGTCAGCGTCCACAGAATGGACGCGCACCCGGCCGGTGAAGCGCGGGTTGTGCGAACATCTAGAGGGCTGGGAGTGGAGCAGCTTTCGCCACTACGCGACCGGCGCTGAAGGACGCGTAGAAATTGAGTCGGAATGGGCGGCACGAAAGCGCGAACGCGCTGCGGGAACACTTTGTCCAGCCGTCGAACTGCCCCACTCAAGCCAAAACCGGGCTTGAATGGGCCACCCGCCTACGGCGTCACCTTAAATAGCGTCCCCACGCCGAAACTTCCACCCCAGTAGCTTGTCCCGTAGAGGTCGCCTTTTCGATCGAGAACCAGATTGGATCGCGGATTTAGGCCATCCGGGCCGCCCATGAAGTTGTGCAGCACGGTTTCCTCACCAGTGCGGGTTAGCTTAAATACCGTACCGTCATTTGCCGGGCCGCCGCGAGCGGTCGTGCCATAGAGATTGCCTTCTTTATCGAGAACCAGCCCCGTGGCGGGGGTCTGTCCATCGCCGGGGTAACCCAGGAAGGTGTAAAGGGTCACCAGTTCACCGCGCCGGGTGAACTCAAACACAACGCCACAGCCGGGCGACTGAACGTCGCAGAAGAGGTTCTTGGTGTCGCCTCCGATCGCGGTTGTGCCATAGAGATTGCCCTTCCGATCGCGCAACAACGGAGCAATCGGATCCTCCCCATCCGAGCCTCCCGTAAATCTGTAAAGCACGATCTCTTTCCCAGTGGGCTCAATCTTGAAAATCGTGCCGCATCCTAAATTGATGCATGCCCCGCCGGTGTTACCACCCTGCGACGTAGTGCCGTAGAGATTGCCGCGGAAATCCAAAATTAAGCCGGCACTTGGGTAGGCGCCGTCGGCGCCGGCGAATGCATGCAATATCTCTTCTTTGCCGTCCGGAGTGACCTTGAAAACCGTCCCGCAGCCAGCGACCGACCCACAGCTCGAATCGCCGCCATTGGACGTCGTGCCATAAAGGTTTCCATTCGCATCTCGAACCAGGCCTGCAATCGGCATCGCCCCGTCGGTGCCGCCAGTGAAAGTGTGAAGTACCTTTTCCGTATAGGTGGATCCGGTTCTGACCAGTTCAAAAACTGTGCCGCAGCCGCTAGGCGCGCAAAGCCCGCCCGTGTGGCGGCCAACATCCGTGGTTCCGTAGAGATCGCCATTTCGTGCGCGCACCAGTCCGCCCATGGGAGCGAAACCGTCTGGGCCCGAGAAGCTATGGAGAGTCCGCACCTCGCCTGAAGCGGTCAGCTCAAAAACGGTGCCGGAGCCGTAACTTGGGCAGAAGCCCCCAGAGATTCCCCCGGACGCGGCCGTGCCATAAAAATTCCCCGCTCCATCTCGAATCAATTGGCCTTCAGGAAAAAAGCCGTCAGCACAGTTGGGCACGGAACAAAAGCTATAAATGACGTTTTCGGTTTGTGCCCAAGTGACTTGCGTGGGGGCAACAAGAAACCAGGCCAGAAACGCAAGAAATAAGCCGCTGCCTAGCTTCGAAGTCTGCGAACTTACCGGGAGCCGCCGGGACTTCATAACCTGATTCGTGAGGTTGGCACTCGTACTGAACAAGCCCCTCTCTTTTTTCTCCGGCGTGCCCTCTGGTTTCAGAATAAAGATCGGGCCATCGAGCTGCTAATTGTCATTGGGGCTCTGTCGTGCGGTCAAGATGATTTCCAATTGATCTTGGAATTTTAAGTTGGACGGTGGCCCACTCAAGCCCGGTTTTGGCTTGAGTGGGGATGTTCGCAACTCACAGACTGACTACGGCGAACAAAACTAGACTGCCCTCATGCCATGGAGGAACCAAAACCGGGAACCAAAACCGGGAGGAACCAAAACCGGGGACAGACGGGACGTTTACCGTGTTTTTGCAAGATACCCCAGAGTTTGGTCGAACGGTGGCCCATTCAAGCCCGGTTTTGGCTTGAGTGGGGATGTTCACAACTCACAGACTTACTGCGGCGAACAAAACTAGATTGCCCTTATGCCCTGGGGACTCACGCGTTTTCACAACAGTGGCCAGAGCCACTTCGTCACTTTCTGCTGTTACCACCGCCAGCGATTGTTTATCAACGACGAAAGCTGTCGAATCTTCGAGTCAGCGCTGGAACGTATGCGGCGTAGTTACAGACTCTACATCTATGGCTATGTAGTCATGCCCGACCACATCCACCTCCTGCTCAGCGAACCGCAAAGGGACGGTGGCCCACTCAAGCCCGGTGGCCCACTCAAGCCCGCCTTTGGCTTGAGTGGGGGTTCCAACTGGCTCAACAAACCGCAACAATACTCACTGGCCGATGCGTTAAAGTCCCTGAAGCAAGGAGTCGCACGACGTTTAATCGGCGACGCCCAGCATTTCTGGCAAAAGCGTTATTACGATTTCAACATTCGAAGCTATCAGCAGTTTGTCGAGAAACTCCGCTACATTCACCAGAATCCAGTGAAGCAAGGGTTATGCAATCGACCGGAAGGCTGGCAGTGGAGCAGCTTTCGCCACTGCGCCACGGGCTTGGAAGGACACGTAGAGATTGAGTCGGAATGGACGGCACGAAAGCGCGAACGCGCCGCAGGAACACTCTGTCCCGCCGTCGAACTGCCCCACTCAAGCCAAAACCGGGCTTGAATGGGCCACCGGCCGGCTCTTATGGGTAGCCACCCGTCGTCCGGCGCAGGAGAAACGTATCTCAACCCGTCTTCGGAGCGGAGGGCAAACCGCGACGAAGGCGCTCTGCTTGGCTCATTGCATCACGGAGTTCCTGATCTTCGCTGACACTGAGTCCATCTGGACACTTTGGCAACGACATGAGTTCGTCCCCAAGAATCTCGAGTTCAGCTAAAAGAATATTTTCGTAAGGAGTCAACTTTCTCTGGAAACAGTCCTCTCCAAGGATGTCCCGCAGTTTGTCCAGACGCTCCACGCGAGTAGCGACTTCCGGATGTTCGACGTACCACTGGCGCTGCCTGGCAACTCTAAGCTTGCAGAGCTCGGAACAGCGAGCACGTAGCTTCCACATTAAGAGCTTCGCTTCGTCGAGGCTGAGAAGTTCCATGCGATTCAAGAATAGCGGCTCGTGTCCGTTATGCAAATATCAATCTTAGCGGACGGGTGGCCCACTCAAGCCCGGTTTTGGCTTGAGTGGGATTGCGCGAGCGACATTCGATTCCGATGTACGCCCTCCACCAGTTTCTCGCAGATTCAGTGGAATATTTCTCGCTCTTAGTCGTTCTCACTTTGCGAAGGTCGTGTGAACGTCCCTGGAACCCGTGTCCCGCACGACTTTTGCCGCACCGACGGGTTACAGATCCCGTAACGCGTGACCAACCGAAACGCGTCTCGATCAAAACTCAAAAGGAGAGATGGGAGAAAGATGAAGTCCTACGCAAGAGTAGTTTTTCACGCACTATTCATATTTGCTCGCTTGGGAGTATCCAACTTGCAAGCGCAGGAGGCCGCCGCGACGGAACCGTCCGTCCTGCACATTCAACAATCTCAGACCACCTCCCAGGGCTCCCAGAACGGTTTTCCCACGTTTCTAGCCACCTACAAGGTACTCGATGGCGCTAAGTCGCCGGCCGAGTTAGTGGGTCTCACGGGGACCCTCTCACTCAAGAACTTTGATCCAAAGTTCAGCGAGGTCCTGTGGGTATTGGTCTATTGGCAGGGAGAATGTCCGGCGCACGACATTAACTTGAGCAAAATTGCTGGTTTCCTCTGGAGCGACATTGTGAAGAATCCCTCCCAGTCGGACTCCTCGTTCATCGTGAATCTCGATTTCCCGCACCCTCTACCGATGACGGGATGTGTGGGCCTTTACTACGGTGGCGGGCCGTTGATTGCAGGGAAGGCGACCATGTCGGCCGACCTCAACCTGAGATACGGACCGGTGAAGAACTCGAACCCGAACAAGGTGGTCGATGTCGGCGGCGAATATTGTTTTGGCCAGGATGGAGGCTGCCAGAATGCCACCGCGATTGATGGAGAAGCGTTCGCGGTTCCGATCCCGATGCTGCCGGCCGGGCATCTGGTGGAACTGTATGGAAACATCAGCGACAGTACGTTCGATGGAACCAAGGACAATGGCCCGATCCCGACAGGCGCATCGTGGGGCGCGGTGAATGACTTCTACCTGCTTCCGGGAGGGTGTGGGATCTTCGAGGAGAATCTGAATAGCCAAGGATTCCCGAATCCGGCGCCGCTATCGACGCTGCACAGCTGGCTTCCGCACGATGCGCTGCATGTGTCGAGCCTCCCGCTGGTAGACAGGATTACTTCCGCCGAGACGGGCAAGGCCGCGCTGCAAGGCCAGCTCGAGAACATTTTCTCCGTTCCGGTGAAGGTGAATGCCGGAGATTGCATGGTCGTGATCTACGGAAGAAGCGGCAACGGAGCCACCGACAACGAAACCCAGGTCAAGGCTCTGATTGCCCCGTAGGGAGCCAGGGTGCCCCAGAGCCTGCCCTGAGCGAAGTCGAAGGGTTCGCGTCCGTTTGTTGGACGCTAACCTGGGTAGCGGACGGGTGGCCCATTCAAGCCCGGTTTTGGCTTGAGTGGGGGATGTTTATAACTCACAGACTGACCGCCGGTGCCCATTCAATCGCGTTCTT
>Ga0210401_10000362_pt1 | contig 56533 bp, 43 predicted proteins | sample IncBWH32MmetaG_FD_150866 | JGI IMG/M metagenome (GOLD analysis project Ga0210401, IMG submission 150866) | Forest soil microbial communities from Barre Woods Harvard Forest LTER site, Petersham, Massachusetts, United States - Inc-BW-H-32-M | ecosystem: Environmental > Terrestrial > Soil >...
GGAGCCTGGGCCGATACCAAAGCCGTGGCCGCTGAAGCCCGCGGCCAATATCAAGCCGGGTAGGCTCGAGACCTCTCCGATGGTCGGCACGCCATCCGGTGTCGAATCGATGTAGCCTGCCCATGCAGCGGTGATTTTCGTGTCCCTCAGTGCCGGCAACAGTTCGAGGGCGCGCTGATGCGTGAGTTGAATCGTGCTTCGATCGGGCGTCGGATCCAGAATGCGAACACGCTCCATGGGCGTCGGGCAGTCGAGCCGCCAATGGCGAAGCGTTTCATGTCCCGACTTCACACCCTCCAGGGCGCCAGGGAGTAGACTGCGCCAGCGTCGCAGGAACATTGGGAGGAATTGCGGGGCAAAGCGGAGCTGCTGCGCAGTCGGATCGACGCGCCCTCGACCACTGATGGCGAGTGAATATCCGCCATCGCCGCGTTTCGTAACCGACACGGTGGAGGTGTGGAGCGCATCCGGCAGGTTCTTCCCACCCTGCGATACCGAAAGGATGGACGAGCGGATCGAGGCGAGCGGAAGGCGGATGCCGACTTGGTGGCAGAAGGAGGAGGACCAGGCGCCCCCCGCCAAGATCGCGATCTTCGTGCGGATCGTACCCCGCTCGGTCACGACCGCGCTCACGCGGCCGCCCTCGGTCTCCAGCCCACGAGCCGCGCACATCTGGTGCACTGACCCTCCACGCCTCAGGATGGCCCGTGCTACCGAAGGCGCGGCATTCGCGGGATCTGCAATACCGTCGCTCGCAGAGAAGACGCCGCCTTTCCAGGCTCGCCCGGTGGCTGCCCCTCGCGAAGTGGCTTCGGTCGCATCGAGCATGCGCGTGCTGACACCGACGCCCCGGGCGAAGTCGCACCAGCGCGCCCAGCCCGCAAGTTCGGTCTCATCGTTGCTGAGGTAGAGGAGGCCGCAGCGAGAGAAACCGGTGTTCTCGCCGGTTTCAGCGCCAAATCTCTCCCACAGGCCCAGGCTCTTGGTTGCCATCGGCAGCTCTCGCGCATCGCGGTTTTGTTGCCGGCACCAGCCCCAGTTTCGGCTGGATTGCTCGGCTCCGATCCGCCCCTTCTCCACGAGAGCGACCCCGAGGCCCCGCATGGCGAGATGGTAGGCCGCGAACACCCCGACGATTCCGCCTCCGATGATCACCACGTCGGCGCTGTCGGGAAGATCCGACGAAGTCTCTATATGGCTGAGTGGCGCAGGCATCCTGCCTTCCTGGATTTCGCTGGCCGCATCTTAGGTCGCGCATCGTGGGGGACGATACCGGACTTGATGGCGGTCCAGCATTTTATGCTGTATCCTCGGTGTCCTGCGAAACCCCGTACCACCGGTAAAAGGCGCATCACAGATAGACCGCGGCCGCAGGAGAAGTAAGCTTTTGGCTCACCATGCCAAATCTTCTGCTGCGCGTCTGGCGCGCTGCGCAAGGGAGGGGTCGATGAAGCTGGATCGGATCGACATCAAGATCCTCCACGAGCTCCAGAAGAACGGTCGCGTGACCAATGTCGAGCTCGCCGAGTTGGTCAATCTGTCGCCCAGCCCATGTCTCATGCGCGTGAAAAGATTGCAGACCGAGGGCTACATCGAGGGTTATTCAGCCCAGATCAATATGCGCAAGCTCGGACAGACGCTCACCGTGTTCACGGAAGTGACGTTGAAGAACCATCGACAAATCGACTTTGCCCGCTTCCTGAATGCGGTAGAGAAAGTCGACCAGCTGATCGAATGCCATCTGGTCTCGGGAGGCTACGACTACATGCTGAAGTTCGTCACCGCCAGCATCGGCGAGTACCAGACGATCATGGAGCGTCTGACGGACATGGATATCGGCATCGACAAGTATTTCAGCTTCGTGGTGCTGAAGTCGCCCATCGTACGCTCCCACATGCCGCTGACCAGCCTTTTTCCGCTTTGATTGCCGTCTGCGCGGGCCGTCTCTAGCGGTGGCAATAGGTCCGCACCTGCTCCGCATCCTGATGCAATGTGTCGAGCCAAGTCGGGTCTAGCTTGGGTACCGAAGAGAACAGAAGCCGACTATAGGGGTGCTCCGGTGCCTTCACCCGGGCCGGCGCGATCTCCTCGATCTTCTGACCACGATACATGACGATGATCTCGTCGCAGATCGCCTCGACGACCGACAGATCATGGCTGATGAAAATGTAGGAAAGGCCGAGCTCGCGCTGCAACTCCTTCACTAGCTCGATCACTGCGGCGGCCACGACCGTATCGAGAGCCGAGGTGATCTCGTCGCACAGGATAATCGTCGGTTCGGCAGCGAGTGCGCGAGCGAAGTTCACGCGCTGCTTCTGACCGCCTGAAAGTTCACCTGGCCGTCGATGGCGCACGGATTTGGGAAGACGGACCAGATCGAGAAGGTCGCTGATACGCGCATCGCGGGCGTTGCCCCTCATCCCACGATAGAAGGTGAGGGGACGCCCCAGGATATCTTCTACAGACTTCGCTGGATTGAGTGCGGTGTCGGCGTGTTGAAACACGATTTGAATCTGGCGGAGTTCGTCGCGGGTGCGGCTGCGGCCGGCTTTTCCCAATGCGCGGCCGTTGAACATGATGTCCCCGGCATGGGCCGGCAGGATGCCGGCGATTGCCCGGGCAAGGGTGGACTTGCCGCAGCCGGATTCACCGATGACACCCAGATTTCGACCTCGATCGAGCCTGAGGCTGACCGACTGGACAGCGCTGACCAATGGTTTTCCATCGCGAAGGCGAGCGCCGTAGCCGACTGTCAGGTTGTCCACCTGAAGCAAGGGGCCACTCGTCGCCGCTTCGTTTTCGGGCCCCCGCTCTTGCACCGTCGGCCTGAAAGCGGCCAGGAGTTCCTGCGTATAGGGATGGCGAGCATCTTTGAGGATCTCGCTGGTGGTGCCGGTTTCCTGGACTTCACCATCCTTCAGCACGACGATCCTGTCGGCGATCTGGGCGACGACGGCGAGGTCGTGGGAGACATAGACGCCGGCGATGCCATGCTGACTCGTCACGGCCTTGAACGCACGCAGCACCTCCACTTGCGTGGTGACATCGAGCGCTGTCGTCGGCTCGTCGAAGATGACGATCTTCGGGTTGCCGATCAGGGCCATGGCGGCGGCGAGGCGCTGCAGCTGACCGCCAGAGACCTGATGAGGATAACGGTCGCCGATGGTCTCCGGTCCGGGCAGCGACAAGGCCGTGAACAGCGAAATTGCCTTGGCTTTCGCCTGGGTCGCTGACATCAGCCGATGGATCCGCGCCACCTCGATGACCTGATCCATGATGGTGAGCGCCGGGTTGAAGGCGGCGGCAGCGCTCTGCGGTACGTAGGCGACCGTGGTGCCGCGAATGCCGGCGCGTTCCGTCTCCGAAAGCCTCACCATGTCAACGCCAGCCACCCGCACCTCGCCGCCGGTCATTCTGCAGCCTGGCCGGGCGTAGCCCATGAGCGTCATGGCGATGGTGGTCTTGCCTGAGCCACTCTCACCTATGAGGGCGACGATCTCGCCTTCGGCGACATCGAGTGTGACGTCCTTGATGATCTCGACCCGCCTGCCGGAGTCGGTCGTTGCTTCGACCCTGAGGTTGCGGATCTCGACGAGGTTTCCCGTCATTCTACACTCCGGTCGCGGACCCTGCTCGGCAGATTGTCGATCAGAAGGTTGACGCTGATGGTGAGACTGGCAATCGCCAGCGAGGGGAAGATGACCGCCGGCGCGCCGTAGGGCAGGCCACCGATATTCTCGCGGACCAGCGCTCCCCAGTCGGCGTAGGGCGGTTGCACGCCCAGTCCCAGAAAGGAGAGGCCGGAGAGCAGGAGAACGACAAAGACGAAGCGCAGGCCGAAATCGGCAAGCACGGGACCGAGAATATTGGGCAGGATTTCGGAGCCGATGAGATAGGGGAGCCCTTCGCCTCGAATGCGGGCCACCAACACGAAATCCATCGTGTTGACATTGACGGCGAGGGCGCGGGCAAAGCGATAGGCCCCTGGGGTGTAGATTACCGAGAGCGTCGCAATCAGCGCCGGGATCGACGAGCCGACCGCGGCGACCACGACGAGGCCGAACAGCTTGCTTGGAATCGAGTTGAGCGCATCGAGGAGTCGGCTCAGCACGGTGTCATACCACCCTCCGGCAACTGCTGCAGTCATGCCGAGTGCAACGCCGCTGAAACAGGCGATGCAGACGGCGGCCAGCGAGATGCCGAGCGTATAGCGCGCTCCCATCAGGATGCGCGAAAAGGTGTCCCGACCGAGATAGTCGGAGCCCAACCATAGGTCCCGGCTCATCGGCCCGAAAAAATCCGCATCGACGATCTCGCCGACGGAATGCGGGATGATGCGCGGGGCGAAGAGGGCGACGACCACCCAGAGAAGGATGATGCACAGAGCGGAGAGGCCAACAAGATTGGCGCGATAGCCGAAACGAATGCCAGGCCGGTCGGACGAAGCCGGTTTCGTCATCGCAGCCTCGGATTGGACAAGACGGCGATGATGTCCGCGGCGGTGATCAATGCCAGGTAGCCAAGACAGAAGATCATCGCGCATGTCTGGATCAGCGGGAGGTCCCGGGTGGAAACGGCATCAACCATCAGCTTTGCGATCCCTGGATAGTTGAAGATGGTCTCCACAATGATCACGCCGCCGAGCAAATACGACAGCGAGAGCGCGACCGAATTGACGATGGGGCCAAGCGCATTGGGCAGTGCATGTTTCAGGACCAGTCTGGGGCGCGAGGCTCCCTTGAGGAGCGCCATCTCCAGATAGGGTGTGTTCAATGTCTCGACCACGGCGGCACGGGTCATGCGGATCATCTGCGCGGAAACGCCGAAGGTGAGCGTCACGACCGGCATCGCATAGGCGCGCAGCAGGTCATGGAACGATTTGATCTCGTTGGTGAAGGATAAGGCCGGCAGCCACCTGAGGTAGACTGCGAACAGCAGGACGGCCAGGGTTGCGATCATGAACTCTGGTACCGAGATGATACCGATCGTGCCGACGGTAACGAGACGGTCATAAAGCGTGCCGCGCCACATCGCGGCGGTGATGCCGAGCGTCAACGCGAGGGGCACCGAGATTGCGGCCGTCAATCCCGCAAGCTTCATCGTGTTGGCAAAGCGTCCATGTATCAGAGTGGCGATCGGCACGTTGTTGGCGTAGGACGTGCCGAAATCGCCCTGCAAGATGCCGGCGATCCATTTCAGGAATCGGATGATCGCCGGGTCGTTGAGATGCATGGCGTTGCGCAGACCCTCGATCGCTTCTGGCGTCGCCGACTGTCCGAGCAGGATGGTGGCCGTGTCGCCGGGCAAGAGCGCAGTGGCAAAGAATACGGCAAAGGAAACGATCACGAGCGTGATCAGGGCGATGAGCAGCCGCCTCATCACGAGCGACGAAATCTGTTTTTTCACATTCGCGCTCCCGCACTATCCCGGTGATTCCTCGGGCCCATGGTTCCGATTCCCGGACCACGGGCAGGGACCTCGTTCCAGGCTCGATCAGGCGGAAAGCCAGACGTGCTCGGCGAAGGCATAGCCCATCATGCCGCCGAGCGGGTTGGGCTCCAGTCCGTTCAGCTTGGTGGTGGTGGCGTCCACATTGGAAATGTAGGCAGGTACGATGGTGCCGGCTTCTTCCGATACCATGACCTGCATCGCGTCATAGATCTCGCGGCGCTTTGACTGATCGAGCGAGCCACGGGCCTCGACCAGCATCTTGTCGAATTTTTCCGAGTTGAATCGGCTCTCGTTCCACGGAGCATCCGACTTGTAGAGCAAGGAGAACAGAATGTCCGGCGTCGGGCGCGGGTTGATGTTGCCGAAATGGACGGGCGCCTTCAGCCAGTAATTGCTCCAGTAACCGTCGGAGGGAACGCGCTTCACGTCCAGCTTCATGCCGATCTGAGCGGCTGTCGCCTGGATGATCACGGCCATGTCGATCGCCGAATTGGCTGCGTCGGAGGTAATGACCTCGATGGGCTGACTGAGAACGCCCGCTTTTTGGAAGTGGAATTTCGCTTTTTCCGGATCAAACGCCTTGGGCTTGAGGGTCGTGTTGTGGAAGAAATTGGCCGGGGACACCGGTTGGTCGTTGGCCACCACGCCGAAGCCGCGCAGCGCCGACTTGACGATCTGCTCGCGGTTGATCAGGTATTTCATGCCCTCCACGAAATCCCGTTTGTCGCCGGGCGCCAGGTCCATGCGAATGTTCAGATCGGTGTAGTTGCCTGACGTGGTCGTCGACAGCGCGAAGCCACTCACGCCATCGAACAGGCGTACCGATCGCGGGTTGATTGCGGCTGCGAGATGAATGTCTCCGGAGAGCAGGGCGTTGATACGGGCGTTCTCGTCCGGAATGGCAAAAAACTCGAACGAATCGACATAGGCGCCGCCTGCTTTGAAGTAGTTGGGGTTTCGCACGCCGATCGAGCGTACGCCGGGTTCGAACTGCTTGCATTTGAAAGCGCCGGTCCCGTTGCCTGAGGAGAAATCTGTCGTGTCGTCGGCCACGATCATGAAATGATGCATGGACAGGATCGTCGGCAGGTCTGCATTGGGGCTTGCCAGCGCGAGTTCGACCGTGTTCTTGTCGACGGCCTTGAAGCCGGTCATCTGCGCAGCGATCACCGCGACTTTCGATCCCGTCGCCTTGTCCAGATGCCGCTTCAGCGAGAAGATGACGTCATCTGCAGTAAGGTCCTTACCATTGTGGAAGGTGACGCCTTTCTTCAGCTTGATCGTCCAAGTCTGGGCATCGCTGCTCTCGATCGACTCGGCAAGCTCCATCTGGGGCACGCCCGCCTGGTCGAGAAATGTCAGGCGGCTGTAGAAGGAGCAGCAGCGCACATAGTCGGTCGAGAGTGAGGCTTTGGCCGGATCGAGGGTGTCGGCTGTCGAGGAGGACCAGCCCGCGGCTTTCAGAGCGCCGCCTTTGACGGGCGTCGCCGCCACCGCGTGCGAGGCGCGGCCCAACACCACGCCGGCGGCAGCCATCGCCACACCGTTGGCGAGCATCAGCTTCAGGAGATCGCGGCGCGAAGCCCCGCTTCGGATGGCGCTCTCGATCATCTTGTCGTCTGAAGAGGACCAGTTCGTCGTCGTGTGGCTCATGTCAATCCCCTCGTCGCTGGCTATGGTTTAGGCTGATGCTGCGGAGAGCGGCAGATTGATCTGCCGGGCCATTGTGGTGGATGCCGCCTGTCTCGTGAAACGATCCGGCTGCGGCGTCCCTCCAGGCTTGCGTTCGTCCTGCGCTCGAAGTCTCGCAGGTTAGCCCCGCGGGGGTGGCCGAAAAAACCGGGGCCGGCGGCACAAAATTGCGAAGATGAGACGATTTGTAGTATTTCAGACCTGCCGTCAGCCCACGCGTTTTGCATGCCTACTAATGTTGCAGTGCGGCGCGCACATCGGCATCGGACAGTGTTTCGTCAAGAGTTCTGGCCGTGCGCTCGATGATGGCTTCGATGTCGGAGTCGGAGCAGCAGAGCGGCGGGGCATAACCCAGCACCCCTGTTGGGAAGGTCCGGATGACAAGACCGTTTTTCCAGGCGCGATCGAAGATGCGCCGCGCAGGTTCGGCTGCGGCCGGAAGCGGTGTCTTGCGTTGCTTATCGGTGACGAGCTCGATGGCGGCCAGCATGCCGCGGCCGCGCACGTCGCCGACGAGGGGATGATCCTTCAAGGATTGCAGACCGGCCATCAGCAGTGCACCGGCTTTGATGCCGTTGGCAAGCAAGCCGCATTCGTAAAGGCGCAGCACCTCGAGGGCGACCGCGGCGCTGACCGGATGCGCGGAGTAGGTATAGCCGTGCCCGACGGCGCTCGCGCCCGCTGCGTCGGCTACCGTGTTGTAGACATGATCCGACATGAGGACCGCACCCATCGGCACATAGCGGGAGGTCAGTCCCTTGGCGACCGTCATGAGGTCTGGGACGATGTCATCCTCGCTGCACGCGAAAAGCGGACCTGTCCTGCCGAACCCGGTAATGACCTCGTCCGCCACGAAGAGGATGCCATACGCCTGGCACCGCGCGCGCATCGCTTTCATCCAACCCTTCGGCGGCACGAGCACGCCGCCTGATCCCTGGACCGGCTCCGCATAGAATGCGGCGACGCGCTGTGGGCCTCCGACCTCCGCGATTTTCGCATCAAGCGCGGCCAGCGACGCCGCGATGATGGCGTCCCCGTCCTGTCCGGCTGGATTGCGGTAGACGTAATGCGAGGGAATCTTGTGCTGCCAGCTGAGCGGCAGGCCGAAGCCTGCATGGAAGGCGGGCAGCCCTGTCAGCCCGGCGCCGACCGTCGACGACCCGTGATAACCCTGCTCGACGGAGATGAACTAATCGCGCTGCGGCTCGCGCCGCGCGTGCCAGTAGTAACTGATGAAGCGAACCGTGCTGTCGACGGCATCCGAACCGCCGAGCGTGAAGTAGACGTGGTTCAGGTCACCGGGAGCCCGCTGCGCCAATTCAGCTGCGAGCCGGATCGCCGGTTCCGAGCCCAGGCCGAAATAGCCGGTTGCGTAGGGAAGCTCGCGCATCTGCCTGGAAGCGGCCTCGACGATGCTCTCGTGCCCATAGCCGGCATTGACGCACCAGAGCCCGGCGAACCCGTCAACGAGTTGGTGTCCGGACGCGTCCGTCACCGTCGCTCCCTTCGCCGATTTCAGCACCTTGACGCCGGCAGCCTCGTGGCCACGGTAGGAGGCGACCGGATGTATCAAATGAGCCCGATCGAGCTCGACGAGCGAATTGCTAAGCATCAAAATCTCCTGTTATCCGAAAGCCTGGCTGGCGAGGGCGAATGTGGTGAGCGGGCCGCCGCTGGATCGCGGAACGACGGGACGCTGCATGGCAATGCCATCGTCCACACGGACGAGTCCCTTGTCCGTTAGCCAGGGCGCCAATTGCGGTGTCTCGGCTATGTCCACGCGAACGAATTGTCCCTCCCGCGCGGCCATGAAATAGGCGAGCAGAGCTTTCCCGTTCTCCTCGTTTGCAGCCACGACGGGACCGATCACCTGACCCTTGCCAAAGGTCCGTAGTGCAGCAAATCCGGCAATCTTTTGCCCGGCACTGAGCACCGCGAGGCGGCCGACCTTCGCAAAAGCATGAAGCAGATCTTCCCGGTCCGCACCGCCCGCGCTTCTATCGAGATCGATGATCGCGGAGATCTCGTGCGGTTCTGCCGGCCGGACATTGGCAGGCGGCGCGACGCGCACGACATGACCCTGATGTTGGGCGATGGTTCCGGTTTCGCGAAAGCCGAGCTTTTGATAGAGCGGCAATCCATCGCGCGTTGCAATGAGCCTGAGCGCGCGCGATCCCGCCAGCGCGATGATTTCCTCCATGAGCTTGCGGCCCAATCCACGCCCGCGGGCGGCTTCATCGACGAGGACCATGTTGATGGTTGCGACGTCTTGCTTGTAGGGCGTCATCAGAGCCGTCCCGAGCACCCTGGTTGCGTTCGCGTCCATCGCGACGATCCCCGTGCTGAGACCGAGCGCCATTTGCCAGTCCTCGAGGCGGTGTGGCCAGTTGACTTGAAGCGAAAGGCATGCGGCACCTGCGAGATGCTCGGCGCGGAAGGCGGTGAGCAAGATGGCGCTCGGGGTCATCCATTCGTTTCCTCTGTCTGGCTCCAGTCTGCCGTTTCATGGGCGAGCAGATCGTCTGAAGGGCCGGCGCGAACGGAATCTTCGGCCGCAGCCGGCGAAGAAAACGCATCTTATGCCGCGGAGCCGCTCTATGATCGCGGACGTGACGGCACGCAAGCGCGCCAGGATGAGGATGATGAGCCACTTTCGCCCGAAATACGTAACTTTCGACTGCTACGGCACGCTGACGAATTTCCGGATGACAGAAGCGGCGCGGGATCTCTATGGCGCGCTTCTATCCAGTCCGCAGATGATCGAATTCGTCAGGGACTTCGCGGCCTATCGGCTCGACGAGGTTCTCGGCGACTGGAAGCCTTATGCCGAGGTGGTGCACGCCGCGCTCGAGCGCGCCTGCAAGCGCAATGGCATCGCCTTCGCGGCTGAGCATGCGCAGATGGTCTACGATCGGGTGCCGACCTGGGGACCGCATCCCGACGTCCCTGCCGGCCTCTCGAGGGTTGCCAAGGAGATTCCGCTGGTCATCCTCTCGAACGCCATGAATGCGCAGATCCCTTCCAACGTGGCGAAGCTTGGAGCGCCGTTCCATACGGTGATTACGGCCGAACAGGTCAGGTCCTATAAGCCTCGCATGAAAGGCTTCGAATTCATGTTCGATGCGCTGGGCTGTGGGCCTGAGGACGTCGTGCACTGCTCGTCTTCGTTCCGTTACGACCTGATGACGTCGCATGATCTCGGCATCAAGAACAAGGTGTGGGTCAATCGGGGGCACGAGCCCGCCAACCCCTATTACGGCTATGTTGAAATCAGGGATATTGCCGGCCTCCCAGCCGTGTTCGGTCTCTAAGCCACGGATTTGCGGTGAAATACGTCTCCTATTGGCATGACACAGCACCTGGCTTCAGCGGCGGCGCTGAAGGTGACGTCGAGGGGCACTACGATGTTGCCGTGATCGGGGCTGGCTTCACGGGTCTGGGAGCCGCGCGCCAGCTCGTGAAGGCGGGAGCCAGGGTCGTCGTACTCGAAGCAGACCGGGTGAGCTGCGGAGCATCAGGCCGGAACGGCGGGCACCTCAACAACGGTCTGGCTCATAGCTATCTTGCCGCCAAGGCGGAATTGGGTACGGAGCGAGCCATCGCGCTTTATCAGACGTTCGACGCCTCGATCGACACGCTGGAGGCGCTGATCGTGGAGGAGGGCATCGAGTGCAGTTTTCGCCGCGCCGGCAAGCTGAAGCTCGCCTCCAGGCCGAAGCACTTCGATGCCATTGCGCGGAATTTCGAGGCGGTTCATCGCGAGGTGGATCCGGAGACCGCGTTGCTGTCCGCGCGGGATCTCAGCTCCGAGGTGGGCTCGCCCTTCTTTGGCGCGATGCTCTCGAAGAAGAGCGCCATGATGCACATGGGACGCTTTGGCATCGGACTGGCGGAGGCAGCCAAACGCCGCGGCGCGATCATCTTCGAGAGAGCAGCGGTCACCACCCAGCTTCGCGAAGGATCGCGCCACCGTCTGATGACGTCGCGCGGTCACGTCACCGCCGAACAGGTGTTGCTGGCGACGGGCGCCTACACCACGCCCAATTTCCGCTACTTCCGGCGCCGCATCGTCACGGTCGGCAGCTTCATCATAGCGACCCGGCCGCTGAAGGCGGCAGAAATCGCGGCCACCATGCCGGGCAACCGCACCTGCGTCAATTCGATGAACGTCGGCAATTATTTCCGGCTTGCACCGGACAATCGGCTGATTTTCGGCGGACGCGCGCGCTTCTCGGCGACATCCGACCAGCGTTCCGACGCGAAGAGCGGTGCCGTGCTCGCAGACAGTCTCGTGCAAATCTTTCCGCAACTTGCCGGCATCGCGATCGACTATTGTTGGGGCGGGCTCGTCGACATGACCAGCGACCGCTATCCGCGCGCCGGCTACCAGGACGGACTATGGTACGCGATGGGCTATTCAGGGCATGGTGCGCAGCTGTCGACCCACCTTGGCATGACAATCGCCGACGCGATGCTGGGACGAGAAGATCGCAACCCGATGAAGGGCGTCCACTGGCCCGCGGTGCCAGGTCATTTCGGCAAGCCCTGGTTCCTGCCGCTGGTGGGAATGTATTACAAGATGCTCGACCGTATTCAGTAATCCGGACTTGACCGCTGCGCAGTCGGCCTCATGTCGCGCGGACCAGAAGACCTCACCAGATGAACTGCAACCCTCCCGACGGCGACTTGGCCGGACGAGAGCAACGCGGTCGGTGCTTGTTGCCGTTCCGTTACCGCTAGGCCAGCCCGCCGATGTGGAAGGTCTTTACCTCGAGATATTCCTCGATTCCGACCTGCGCCCCTTCGCGCCCCATTCCCGATTGCTTGACGCCGCCGAAGGGGGCCACCTCCGTCGACACCATGCCGGTGTTGAGGCCGACCATGCCGGCTTCGAGCGCCTCCGCAACGCGCCAGGATCGCTTGAGGTCCGCGGTGTAAAAATAGGCGGCGAGCCCAAAGGGCGTCGCATTTGCGATCGCAATCGCCTCCTCATCTGTTTCGAAGCGGAAGAGCGGCGCGACCGGACCAAATGTTTCTTCGTGCGCCAGCACCATGTCGGTCGCGGCGTTGGTCAGTACGACCGGCGCCGTGAATTGCGGGCCGTTGGGCAGTGTCGCCGGCTGCGTTGCGATCCGGGCGCCCTTGGACAGCGCGTCGGCGACATGGCGGTTGATCTTGCTGATCGCCGCCTCGTTGATCATCGGTCCAATCGTGACACCCGGCTCCAGGCCCGGTCCCACCCTCATGCGATTGACCCTGGCGACCAGCTTGGCCGCGAAGGCATCGTAGACCCCGGACTGCACGAGAATCCGGTTGGCGCACACGCAGGTCTGGCCGCCATTGCGGAACTTTGATGCGATCGCGCCTTCCACCGCAAGCTCGAGATCGGCGTCGTCGAAAACGACGAACGGCGCGTTTCGTCCGAGTTCGAGACTGACGCGCTTCACGCTATCAGCGGCACCGCGCATGAGCAGCGAGCCGACGCGGGCCGAACCCGTGAAGGAGATCTTGCGTAGCGTTTCATTGGCCATGATCTCGGCGCCGATCTCGGTCGGCAGGCCGGTGACGACATTGATCACGCCGGCTGGGATACCGGCGCGCTCGGCCAGAACCGCGAGAGCCAGCGCCGAATAGGGCGTAAAGTCGGAGGGCTTGATCACGACGGTGCACCCCGCCGCGAGCGCGGGCGCCACCTTGCGTGTGATCATGGCGTTCGGGAAATTCCAGGGCGTGATGATGCCGCACACGCCGACCGGCTCCTTGAGAACCAGGATGCGTCGATCGGCCGTTGGCGAGGGGATTGTCGTGCCGCCGATGCGCCGGGCTTCCTCCGCAAACCATTTGACAAAGGAAGCACCGTATCGGATCTCGCTCGTGGCCTCGTCGAATGGCTTGCCCTGTTCGAGCGTCAGGATTCGGGCTAGATCGTCCAGATGCGCGATCATGAGTCCGTGCCAGGCCTCCAGAAGCGCGGCGCGCTCGGCATTCGTTCGTGCGCGCCAGGCGGGATAGGCACAGGCGGCAGCGGCGATGGCGGCGCGCGTGTCCTCCCGCCCCATGTCCGGCACCGTGCCAAGAACCGCCTGCGTCGCCGGATTGATCACGTCGATCGTCTTGCCCGAGAGCGCTCCCTGCCATTCGCCGCCGATCACGCCTTGCTGGCGGAAGAGGCCTCGCTCGCTCAGGTTCTGCATGTCTGATCCTTGTCTGTCAGGAGAGGCTGGAAAGAACGGCTGCGGTGATCGCTTCGGTTCGCTCTTTGCCTTGAACGGTGCCGATGCCACGGGACGTGGTCTGTTCCAGCGCGGCCATGACGCGAGCCGCGGCATCGGCCTCGCCGAGGTGATCAAGCATCATCGCTCCGGACCAGATCGCCGCGATCGGGTTGGCAATGCCGAGATCGGCGATGTCGGGAGCGGAGCCATGAACGGGTTCGAACATCGAAGGAGCGCTGCGGTCCGGGTTGACGTTGGCCGAGGCGGCAAAGCCAAGGCCACCCTGAATGGCGGCGCCGAGATCGGTCAGGATGTCGCCAAAGAGGTTGGAGGCAACGACGACGTCGAGGCTCTCCGGCGCCAGGACCATGCGTGCGGCGAGTGCATCTACGTGGTAGCTCGTGGCGTCGACATCCGGATAGTCGGCAGCGACACGTCGCGTTATCTCGTCCCAGAAGACCATCGAGTATTTTTGGGCGTTTGACTTGGTGACCGAGGCGAGCTTTCGGCGCCGCCTGCGCGCCTGGTCGAACCCAAATCGCAAGATCCGTTCGACGCCGGCGCGGGTAAACACGGAGGTCTCGACCGCCACCTCGCCGCTGGTGCCCTGATGCACGCGTCCACCCGCACCCGAATATTCGCCTTCGGTGTTCTCACGGATGCACAGGATGTCAAACCCGGTCGCCTTCAACGGGCCGTTGACACCCGGGAGCAGGCGGTGCGGTCGAATGTTGGCATACTGGGTAAACTCCTTGCGGATTGGCAGCAGCAGCCCGTGTAGAGACACGGCGTCGGGCACTTCCGTCGGCCAGCCGACCGCGCCGAGCAGAATGGCGTCGAACGTCTGAAGTGTCTTGATGCCGTCGGAAGGCATCATCATGCCGGTGTCCTTGTAGAAGGCGCAGGACCATGGAAATCTGGCGCCATTGAGCGTGATCCCCGAATGCCTGGCGGCAGCTTCGAGCACCGCCCATGCAGCTTCCGTCACGTCGCGGCCAATGCCGTCGCCTGGAATGAGCGCGATCGCATAGTTCTTCATTGAGGCTCTAGACCTGTATGAGCACGCTCTTGGAGCGGCGGTTGGCGTGATAGGCCTCGCGGCCGAGGTCCTTGCCGATGCCGGAGCGCTTGTAGCCGCCCGTCGGCAGGATGTGGTCACGCGACCGGCCGTAGCGGTTGACCCACACTGTGCCGGCGGCAATTGCGCGCGTGATGCGCAAGACGCGTGAAAGGTCACGGGTGAAGAGCCCGGCGGCGAGACCGTAGGTCGGATGGTCCGCAAGCGCCAATGCCTCTTCCTCGGTCGTGAATGTCTGCAGCGTCAGCACCGGTCCGAAGATCTCTTCGGTGATCGCGGGAGAGGGCTGATCCACGCTTGCAAGAAGGGTCGGTGCATAGAAATAGCCCTTGCCCCGCATCGGCTCCCCACCCGTGAGACACTCGGCACCCTCCGCGCATGCTGCCTGCACGATCGCGTCAATCCGCGAGCGGTGCCTCTCGGAGATGATCGGGGAATAGGTCGCTGCCGCATCCCAGGTAGGACCTGCCTGAACGGCTTTCATACGAGCGAGGATGGCTTCAACCAGCGGCTCGGCCACGAAGGCGTGCGCGATCAGCCGCGATCCGGCGACACAGGCCTGGCCGGCATTGGTGAGGATGCTGCTGCTGATCGCCGCGGCGGCCTGGTCCAGATCGGCGTCCGCAAACACGATCTGCGGGCTCTTGCCGCCAAGCTCGAGTGTCATCGGCTTGATGCCGCTACGCGCAACATTGGCCATGATCGCCGCGCCTGCGCCGGTCGATCCGGTGAAGCTCACTTTGGCGATGTCGGGATGTCCCGTAATGGCGGCTCCGGTCGTTGGCCCGTCACCGAGCACGATGTTGATGAGCCCCGCTGGCATGCCCGCCTTGACCGCCAATTGGGCGAGAAAGACGGACGAGAACGGCGTCATTTCGGATGGCTTCAGCACGACCGCGTTGCCCGCAGCGAGAGCCGGTCCGAGCTTCCAGCCAGCCATGGACACGGGAAAATTCCACGGCGTGATGGCGCCGACGACCCCGTAGGGCTCGGTCATGATCATGCCGAGATGCTCGTCGTCGGTGGGCACGAGATCGCTGCCCTCCTTGTCGGCGAATTCAGCGAAGAAGCGGATTTGCTCCGCGGTGACCGCGATGTCTCCCGCAACAAGTTGACCAACCGGACGGGTGGACGAAACCGCCTCGATCCGGGCGAGCGCTTCGGCCTCGCTCTCGATGAGATCGGCCCATTGCCGAAGGACGTTGGCCCGCTCCCGGGGCCTCGCGCCGCCCCAGTTGCTGATCTTCAAGGCCCTGGCGGCGGTCCGGACCGCTTCGTCCACCAACGCCTCTGAGGCGATTGGGCACTCAGCGTAGAACGAGCCGTCTGACGGGCGGCGCATCGGAAGCACGCCGGGGGACTCGACCAGCCGATCGCCAATGAAGTGGCCGATGGGCAGGGAAATCTGATCGGGATCGAAGCTGAGGCTCATGACACCGTGACGTAGATCTTGCGGACGGTTTCGACGGTCTTCCATACGCCCGTAAATCCGGGCTTCATGACAAAGCTCTCGCCGGCTCTGAAGGTCAGAGGATCGCCGCCGTCCGGCGTGATCTCGACCGTACCGGAGATGATGTGACAGAACTCGAAGGTCTCCCCCTTGATCGAGCGTGTCTCGCCCGGCGTCGCCTCCCACACGCCAGTATGCACGCGTTCACTCTTGGCCGCGTCTTGCGCCCAGGTCTTGTAGTGTGGTGCGCCGGCAATGAGCCGCGCCGGCACGGGCGTGGATTCTTTCGGGGCGAAGGTCGGATTTGGATCAATCAGTTTCAGCAGCATTTTGAGCTCCTCTCAGTAACCGCGATTCCGATCCACGAGTCCGATGGGATCGAGACCCGCTTCGTGTCGCTTGATGTTGTCGATGACAGCGCGCGCAGCTGTTTCCGCTTGCGTTGCGCCTGCCACATGGGGGGTAAGAAGCACCTTGGGGTGAGTCCACAGGGGGTGATCGGCCGGCAGAGGCTCCGGTTCGGTGACATCGACAACGGCACCGGCGAGTTGACCTGTGTCCAGAGCAGCGAGCAACGCGAGTTGATCGAGCTGTGCGCCGCGCCCCGCATGGACGAGAGCTGCGCTTTTCGGCAGCTGCGCAAATAGGTCGCGATCTAGCATCCCGCGCGTGTCCTCGGTGAGAGGTAGCAGGCAGACGAGGATGTCGGTCGCGGCGAGCATTTGGCGGAGCCCGGCTGGACCGCAGTACGTTGTAACGCCTTCGATCGTCTTGTCGGATCGGCTCCAGCCACTCAAGCCAAAGCCGAAAGGTTTAAGGCTTTCCAGCACGGCGCGGGCGAGCACGCCCAGCCCGAGCAGCCCGACCCGGCGATCGGCGGCCTGCGTCTGCGACAGCGCCCGCCATTCGCGTCGTCGCTGCAAATCGACATAGGCAGGAAGGTTGCGGTGGAGCGCCAGGACCGCGAGCGTGACGTACTCCTGCATCATGCGGATGATGCCGTCTTCCACCATCCGCACGACCTTCACCTCGGACGGAAGCGCTGCGAGCGGAAATTGGTCGACGCCGGCCCCAACCGAAAACAGGATCTCAAGATTGCGGTACCGCTCAAGGCCCCGCGGCACCGTCCAGCTGATGATATAGCGCACCAGGTCGGAATTGACGGTGGCCGGATCAATCGCGAAGGGAAGGTGCGGGAGCTCGCGAGCGAAGGCGCCGCGAAACACGACCCCGCGCTGCGCGTCCGAATTGAAAAGAAACGTCATGGGTCTCTCTTGGCCGCGCAGGGAATGGCGGGGTTCGCCGGACGGAACCATCCTAGCGGCTGGCGCTTCGTTTCCATGCCGAATGCGATCGCGATTTGGTGGATTGTTTCGCGCGACGGCCGTTTCTGGAATGTATTCTGCCGCGGCGCCTGGTTTATGCTGGGATCCACCGATTTCCAGGAGCGAGCCCGAACTCCCATCATCCGAGCGGCGTCGAGCGCTGATCAGAGGAAAGGACATGAAAAGCCCCGTTCCTAGTTCGCTGACGATCGATGCTTTTGAGGCTCGTGCGGTCGACATCGACACGGTCGAGCTGGACCAGCTTCATGCGCTCTCGATCGGAGTCGGCTGGCCGCACCGGGCCGAGGACTGGCAGTCTCTGCGTGACGTCGGCCACGGCATCGTCGCTCACGATGAGATCGGACGGGTGCTGGGTTCAGCGATGTGGTTTCCCCATGGCCGGGATTTTTCCACTGTCGGCATGGTCATCACCTCGCCCCGCCTTCAGGCGCTCGGCACGGCACAGTGGCTGATGAAGCGAGTTTTTTCCGAGTGCAAGGGACGCAATCTCCGCCTCAACGCGACGCGGGCAGCGCACAAGCTTTATCTCTCGCTCGGTTTCCGCGCTGAGAGCACCGTCTTCCAACGGCAAGCTGAAGCGCGTCGGTCCGATGCGATGCCAAATCGTCCGGATGGAGCTGAGCTGCGCCGTCTGGACGACGCAGATCTTGCGGCTGTCGCTGAGCTCGATGCGCAGGCGTTTGGTACATTGCGCGTGGGACTGCTCACGGCTCTCTTGCATCAATCCGTCGGGTTCGGGCTCTACCGACGCGGTCGCCCCGAGGCCTTTGCGCTCTGCCGCCCGTTTGGGCGGGGCCATGTCGTGGGACCCGTCGTGGCTTCAAACGACAAGGACGCGATCATGGTTGTTTCGCCGCATGTGACTGCCCATGAGGGGCAGTTTCTGAGGCTTGACACGCACCTCACCGACGGCGAGTTCTGCTCTTTCCTGGCTCGATCAGGCCTTGCTCTGTTCGACACCGTTACGACAATGTCGCTGGGAGGAACCTTCCATAATCCCAATGAATGTACTGGAGCCATGCCCAGAACCTATGCGCTTGCAAGCCAAGCGCTTGGGTGAGGCAAATCGTCCGGCGTTCGCCAAGCGTGCCATTTTGAGGCGTACGTGCCGCAAATCGCGGTGAACCTCGCAACCGTTCCCGCACCAGGGCGTTCTTGCAAATCCAACTGAAGGGCAACGCGGATCGTGCATCCGATCGGCAGCTCGTGTGAAGACGCCATGGGTGAGCAGCGACGGTGTGGCAAAATCCAGCTGAGCCATCATTCTGAAGGCGGCTGCTTGCGAGCAGCCGCACGCTTCGCTCGTTGTACCAATCTTGCATGGTTCTCCGCGATGCGCGTCTTCACGATTCTCTTGACCAGCGCGCTGGGCAGCGGCCGATCGGGCGTGAAGCGGATGGTGCCCTTGGACGTCTTGTACAAGGCGAGTTCGTCTCGAAAACCTTGAAGGACTGTGCCGCTCATCACGTAGAAACCGCAGTGGTTCGCGGCCGCACCGAAGGCGACCAGCATGCCCTCGTGCCTGAACGCCGCCAGCTGGTAGCTGATGGTCTCGGTGGCCGTGGGGGCAGCGGCGCGGATCGTTTCCCTGAGCTTCTCAAGAGCCGCTCGTGTCGGCTCAGGGAGCTGCGCGAGGTACTCGTCGATCACCGTAGCGGTTTGGCTCGCGCGTGCGCAATCTGCCGCTTTCGCGTTCGCAGCCTTCCTCGTCCTGACTGCTTTGGCCATCGTCGACCTCCCGTCCGCGGTTCAATGCGGTTGTCCCGGCGTTTCCGCTCGAGTGAATTTCGCAGGCGCTTGTCGCAGCCAGCGGCAATCTGAGAACCCGACGCGCGGTGTGAAAAAGCCAAATGCACTGCGCGACGATCATGAATCGGTTCTGCCAACCGACGACCACCGATGGGCCAGGGCGACCGCCATTGCGGTGAAGCAAGATGGCCATCGAAACCATGAACACCAACAACCCCAGCATGGGAAGCAGTGCAACCGCCCACAGCGAGATACGTCTCGACGCCCACGTCTCGTTCTGTGAAAGGCTAAAGGCAAGCAGCAGCGCGGCGAACGGAACCAGATCAAGCATCGCTCCAATATCGTGGAGTCCGCTGTTGGAGTCCGGGGCGACGGCTCCGGCGAGGGTCATTCCGGTGGCGCTGATCAGAAGCAGTGCGATTGCGAGGTAGGCCGCGATGCCCCGGGCCTGCGAAGCGACGGCGAGCGCGACGCTACCGGTGCTGACGGCGAGACTGATGAACGCGACATGCATCAGCCACCCCTGCGGACCGAGTTCGTACTCGCTGATGAAGCGCCACGAAGGATCGAGATCCGCTCTGATGACGTGGAGCACCACGAGGATCACCAGAAATATGCCAGTGCCCGTGCTGGACACCAGGGCGGCGTTCCGCGCAAACGTGGTTGGGCGTGGCGTATTGAACGTGGACATTGGTGTCCGTCGCCGTCAGGTGAGGGTGGTCAGCAGTTCCGCGAGACGGTCGTGAGATTCGTTGACGCCTGTCTCCATTCCGGACTGCAGGTGACCGTCGCGATCGGACTGCGATTTATAGAGAAGGTAGCTGGTTAGTAAGGTGTGACCGTCTCTCTCCTCGAATGTGGCGGTCACCACGATCTCGTGGCCGGGCCCCAACGGTTCATAATTCTCGGTGTAGACGACGCGTTTCGGCGCAATGATCTCGATATACTCCCCGCTGAACGCGTGCTCGCTCCCATCCGGCGCGCGCAGGACGAAGCGCCACTTCCCGCCAACGCGATGATCGATTTCGCACACCGCGCAATCGAGGATCTTCAGCCCGTACCACCGACGCACGTATTCCGGTTTGGACATCGCCTCCCACACCAGGCGCGCTGGCGCGGCAAATGCTCGGGTGATGATGACCTCTCGGTCCGACTTCAGCTCGACCTTCGTCGTTCCCGTGTTCATTTGATTTCCCCCTTTTTCATTTCGAGAAGCAATTGGTCGAGTTGGTCGAAGCGTGCGCCCCAGATGTTGCGGAACCGCTCCAGCCATTCGTCGAGTTCGCGAAGAGGTGCGGCGCGAAGCGCGTAAAAGCGCTGCTGTCCCCGAGGCTGCACTTGAACCAGACCGGCGTCGCGAAGAATGCGGAGGTGCTTTGAAACTTGCGGCTGCCCGAGCGGGACTCGAACACAGATCTCGGCTACGGGGCGCGGCCCAACACGAAGCAGCTCCACGATCTGGAGGCGATTCGGTTCAGCCAGTGCGGACAGGGTCTCGATGATCACGGCGTATATATATCCGCTGGAATATATATCTGTAAAGACATATATTGTGCGCTCGGTCAGGACTTGAAATGGGCGCTCGTGGCCTCCCAACACGGAGTCTGGCGCAACAGCATGTGGCGCGGATATCTCAAGCGGCGGCGCGCCTGTTCAATCAACGGAGGGCTGCAGCGCTCGCGCCAGGCACGCAACTGCTGGCCGATCGTCGGGCGAAGCGCGGTCATCGGCGTTTCTAACCCGAGGCCGCTCGCTCGGCAAACGTCGTCCGTGCGAGAGCTTGGCGCCGCTTACCTCCACGTAATCGACAAGGCGCTTTGACGATCGCAATAGTTCGGACCGGAAAGGCGCATCGCGCGCCGCGCCATACCGAAAAACCAAGACGCAAGGAGACGAGCATTGCCCTATTTCACCTCGCATGACGGCGCTGAACTCTTCTACCGTCGCTGGGGCGCCGGCGCTCCGATCGTCCTCGCTCACGCCTGGGCGCTGAATTCCGACGCCTGGCAGCCGCAGATGATCGCGTTGTCGGAGCGCGGATTTTCCTGCATCGCTTTCGATCGTCGCGGCCACGGCCGCTCCGACGATCCGGGCGCCGACTATGATCTCGATTCCCTGGCCGACGATCTCCATGCGCTCGTCGAGCACCTGGACCTGGCGGACATCACGCTCGTCGGCCACTCGATCGGCGCACAAGAGAGCGTACGCTACCTGACCCGGCATAGCGGCAGGCGCGTTGCGCGCTTAGTCTTGATCGCGCCCTCGCTGCCCTATCTCCTGCGGACGGCGGATAATCCCGACGGGCCGAACGATCCGCCGACGCTCGAAGCCTGGCGCGATATGTGGAAGACGCACTATGTCGAATGGCTCGCTCAAGCGCTGCCGCCGAATTTCGCATCCGACGTCGCGCCGCAGCGGCTCGAACAAGCGATGCGCACGATGCTGCAATGCACGGTTCAGGCGGCGATCGGTACCAATATCGCATCAAACCAAGCCGACCAGCGCGCGGAGCTGCGCCGCGTCGCGGTTCCAACGCTCATATTACAAGGCGACAACGACGCGAGCTGCCCTCTTGACGTCACCGGCCGCAAGGTGGAAGCGCTGATCTGCGGAAGCCACCTGAAAATCTATCCGGGCGGCCTCCATGCAATCATCGCGTCCCACGCGCGCGAGGTCGTCGACGACATCAGCAATTTCATCGCGGCTCGCGCGCTTCCGCTAACCGCCCGGTGAGCGGGGATCGCGCCGGCAGCCTGCAATCCGGGTACGTCATACAGTGACACATCAGCTCCAGACCACTGCGACTTGGCGCGTGCTGACGTTCAGCCGGTTGAAACGTTGGTCGTCGCGATGGACAATCTTTTGGATGGATCGGTGGGCGTCTCACCGCATCCGACATCGTCGACCGCTCGTTCGCCGAAGCGGTTGCGAAAGGAATAGGACGGTAGCTGGCTAACTTGCGCACCGCGCGCAGGCGTTGGACCAAGCCGCCAGCGCCTGCAACGCTATTGATGGCCGATGAGGCGCATTCGCTCTGTCGGCGCATCGATCGGGACCGGAGCTCGCCGCGCAATTGGCGGCGTCGGCACCGTGGCGGCGTTCCGGACCAGCCGCTCGGCGAGTTCGGCGCATTGATTGCGGATATCGGGGATCGCGATGATTTCCCAGAAGGCGGCGCGCGTCAGCGGGCCGATCGCGAACAGCCGGCCCGAGGGCAAGCCATCACGGTCGACAACCGCACAATCCCGTGAAATCTCGATGCCGATGCGCAACGCATCGACCCGCGCCAAGTCCTGGTCGAACAGGCTGCGCACGGCCGGATTGCCGGTGCCGCCGGGATCCCTGACGATCCCCGTGCAATCGACGATCGCGGCGACCTCGAGGGTTTCGAGTTTCGTCTGCCCGCGCCGGCGGTAGCGCACCGTCGCTCCGGTGGGGTTCGGCGCGATGTCGATGATCTTGCCGGCGATCAGGCTCAACCGGTTGTCCGCGATCGCCTTCGTGATCCGAAATTCCACCTCGGGCGCCATGCGGTGCCGATGGATGTCCCACCAGGCGCGTGCGTGCTCGAGGAAGCGTCGCCGGGACCGGGTCGGAAGCTCGCGCCAGAGCCGCTGTGTGTATGGTCTGATACCGTCGATGACGCTGCGCCAGTCACCGCCTTGCGCGAGATGTGCAGAGATGCGACGTCGGAACCAGCGCAGTAACTGACTCGCGCTTGCACCGAATGGCACCTGCGCTTCGTCAATGCGCAGCGCGGCCACGGCGCGATGCGCCCTGGGCAGAAGACCTCGGCGCGACAGCGCGATGATCGGTCCCTCATGGCCCTCGCGCAACAGCGACAGTACGTAGTCGACCATGGTCAGGCCCGACCCGAGGATCAGAACCGCGGCATCGCTCGCGATCCCGGCGGTCGAGGGCGGCGCCCAGGGATCGGCATAGCAGGCCATCGGCGCTTTTCGGGCATCATGACCGGTGGCCAGAATCGCGAGGTCGCCCGATAGCCGGTCGCCGTTCGCGAGCTCGATGACGACACGATCGGCATCTTCGGTGATCGAGACACACTCGACATTCAGGATCCGCAGGCCTCCTGCTTCGTCTCCGCGCGAAACCAATGGCCGGATCAGGCTCGCGATATAGTCCCCGTAAACGCGCCTTGGCACGAAGCAAAAAGGATCACCGCAGCCGGTGATGTTGCGCGCGGACAGCCAGCGCCAGAAATGATCCGGATCCTCCGGCAGTGCGCTCATATTGGCGGCGCGGACGTTGAGGAGATGATCGGGATTGCCGGTATGGTAGGCAAGTCCGCGGCCGATTTCGGGGCGCCGTTCGATCAGCGTCACACGGAATGTCGCGCCGCCAAGCCGCAGCAGCTGATAGGCGAGCAACACGCCGCTCGCGCCGCCGCCAATGATGATCGCATGTCGCCTGGCCATGTGATGAGCCTCCGGCTGCCAGCCAAAGCTTAACCGTTATTCATAAACGCGGCGAGGGTGTGTTCACGTTCCCAGCGCTTGCAAATGAGAAGAACGTGCCAGCAAGTCGGATCGCGGCAGCGCAATTATTTCGAGAACGGACCGCTTGCGTGAAATGGGTTCGCGATGTTGCTCTCGAGGCTGGCATGAAGCTGCGAGCGAACGATGAATCCTGGATCAGTCAACAGAGAGCCATCACTGCGAAAAGATCGCCGCAGTATTTCGCATGAGTAGATAACACGCCGCGTTTCGCGGCGCAGTGAGCGGCAAGCGCAAGTATTTCCCGCGCCGCTCAAACTTTGGAAGCCAATTCCGAGCGTGCTGCGCTACGGTACTCATCCCATCGATGCTGCACTGGAGCAGCTCGACGGCAACAGGTCCCGCATGACGGCATCGCTCTGCCAGCTGGCCGAGATCTGTAGAGAGGACTGATCACGACATCATCCTGGTTCATCTCCGCTATCGCTTTTCAGCGATCGGCGAACGGCGGAGCTTTGTCTGGCAGCGATCGCGGACGGAATATGATCATGACTGAGACGACCACGATCGACAAGATCATCCCGCGCGCCGATGTCATCAAGCGCGCGGCCCGCGTTGGTGCCGAGATCAGGAATGTGAGGCTTTCGGGCAATCTGCCCGAGCAGACGATCGGTGCGATCAACGAGCTGCTGCTCGAGCACAAGGTCATCTTCTTCCGCGACCAGGGGCAGCTCGATGATTCCGAGCAGGAGCGCTTTGCGGTCCGGCTTGGCAGACTGGTGCCGCATCCGACCGTCGGCGCGACCAAGGGAACGGCGTCGATCCTCGAACTCGACTCGGCCCGCGGCGGGGGCCGGGCCGATCAGTGGCATACCGACGTCACCTTCGTCGATGCCTATCCGAAGATCTCGATCCTGCGCGGCGTGGTGATCCCGCCATTCGGCGGCGACACGATCTGGTCGAACACGGCAGCCGCCTATCTCGATCTGCCGCCGCCGCTGCAAAGGCTCGCCGATGAACTCTGGGCCGTCCACAGCAATGCGTACGACTACGCGGCGAAGACGCGCGCCAGTGAGGCCGACAGGAAGCATTTTGACGAGGTCTTCACCGGCACTGTCTATGAGACCGAACATCCGGTGGTGCGCGTCCATCCCGAAACCGGCGAGCGCACGCTGGTGCTCGGTAATTTCGTGCAGCGCTTCCTCGGCATTCCGAAATATGACAGCCAGAGACTGTTCGATCTATTCCAGTCGCATATCACCGCACCCGAAAACACCGTGCGCTGGAGCTGGAAGGAAGGCGACGTCGTGATCTGGGACAACCGTGCGACGCAGCACTACGCCGTCAACGACTATGGCGACCAGCACCGCGTCGTGCGGCGTGCCACCATCGACGGCGAGGTGCCGGTCAGCGTCGATGGTCGCCACAGTGTGACGCGCATCAAGGCGACGAAGCAAGCGCCTGCCAAGGCTGCTTGAGATCTCGGCGTCAGCCCCGGAGATTTTAGGGAATGAAGAGTCCAATTGGAATGTTGCGCCGAGCTCTGGCCGGCGCGCCGCGGCAGGTTCATCACCTGCTGTGGGCCGCTCTCCTGACCATCGGCGCGATCGGCCAGGCCGCCATGGCCGAACCGGCCCTGGAAAAGACCGAGATCCGGTACCAGGGCTGGGCCGGGCAGGTGACTTTCACCGAATTGGCCGAAGATCTCGGCTACCTCGCGCCGCTCAAGCTCAAATGGGTCGGCAACACCATCAGCGGACCGCAGGACATCCAGACGGTCGTGACCGGAGACGTCGATATCGGCGGCGCCTTCTATGGCGCGATCATCAAGCTGATCGCGGCGAGAGCGCCGATCAGGGCGGTGGTCGGCTATTATGGCTCCGACGACAACACCTATAACGGTTATTTTGTCAAAGAAGACAGCCCGATCAAAACCGCGCGCGACCTGATCGGCAGGAAGGTCGCCGTGAACAGCCTCGGCGCGCACCTGGAATTCGTACTGCGCGAATATCTGGCGCGCAATGGCCTCTCGCCGGGGGAGGCGAAGCAGGTCACGCTGGTCGCGATCCCGCCGGTCGCGGGCGAGCAGGCGCTGCGTCAGGGATCTGTCGATGTGACGACACTCTCCGGGGTCCTGCGGGACAAGGCGCTGGAGCGCGGCGGTCTTCGCAGGCTGTTTGCCGACACCGATCTGTTCGGCAATTTCGCCGGAGGCTCGTACGTGCTTCGCGAGAAATTCATCAAGGACAATCCCAGCACGTCGCGCAAGCTGGTCGAGGGGATCTCGCGCGCGATCGCCTGGGCGCAGGCCACTCCGCCCCAGGAGGTGCGGGCCCGGTTCGAGCGGATCATCGCCGAACGCAAGCGAAACGAGGATGCCTCGCCGATCAAGTACTGGAAGAGCACCGGGGTGGCCGCCAGGGGCGGGGTGATTGGTGACGCGGAAGTCCAGGTTTGGATCGACTGGCTGGTGAAGGACGAACTGCTCAAGCCGGACCAGCTCAGGCCGTCGGACATCTATACCAACGAACTCAATTTCTATCGCCCAGGCAAGGCGGCGGAGGCCCAATGAGCGCAATCAAGATCAGCTTCCAGCAGGTTCGCAAGGAGTTTCCGGTCCGCGGCGAAGGCGGCAGGCCGACCCATAGCCTGACTGCGCTGGAGGACGTCACGCTCGATGTTCGCGCCGGCGAATTTTTGGCGCTGGTCGGGCCGAGCGGTTGCGGCAAGTCCACTCTGCTCGATCTGCTCGGCGGACTGACGCCTCCGAGCAGCGGCCGCATCCTGCTCGACGGGCGGCCGATCGTGGGGCCGGCGCGCGACCGGGGCATCGTATTCCAGCAATATGCGCTGTTTCCCTGGCGCACTGCGGCGGAGAATGTCGAGTTCGGACTCGATATCGCGGGCCTCGAGCCGAGGCAGCGTCGTGACATCGCACGGCATCACCTTGACCTGGTCGGCCTGTCGCCCTTTGCCGACCGCTATCCGCACGAACTGTCCGGCGGCATGAAACAGCGCGTCGCGATTGCGCGTAGCCTGGCCTACGATCCCGAGCTGCTCTTGATGGATGAGCCGTTCGCGGCGCTCGACGCCCAGACGCGGGAGACGCTGCAGGGCGAGCTCCTGCGCATCTGGCGCAGCACCGGAAAGACAATCGTGTTCATCACGCACGGGATCGACGAGGCCGTCGTGCTTGGCCAACGCGTCGCGGTCATGACCTCACGCCCGGGACGCATCAAGCAGGTCATCGATATTCCTGCGGAGCTGCACAGCGAGACGGAGGACGTGCGCTCGCTTCCCGTTTTCGGAAGCGTGCGGCATGAGGTCTGGTCGTTGCTGCGGGACGAGGTGCTGAAGGCACAACAGGGGCAGCCTTGCGGCGAGAGGGACGTGCGCCGCACGGGTGTTGCAGCGAGCGAGTTGGCCCATGTCTAGCCTGGAGATGCTGACGCTTCTGGAACTCGCAGAGGGCACTCCGGCCGCGCGCGCCGGCAGGAGCGAGCAGGCGCCGCCGGCGTTTCGGCCCGCCTTTCGGCGACTGGCTGCGTTCGGGCAACGATCGTTTCTGTTGCTCGCCTTGCTGGCGATCTGGGAGGCGGTTCCGCGTCTGGGTCTGACCGATCCGGCGTTCCTGCCGCCATTTTCGCAGGTCGTCAGCGCCGGCTGGCAGCTTGCGCAAAATGGAGAGCTCTACGACGACGTCGGCGCGAGCCTGATGCGGGCGCTGAGCGGATTTCTGATATCCGTCGCGTTGATCGTCCCGCTCGGGCTTGCGATCGGCTGGTACGGCCGCCTGGGTGATCTGCTCAACCAGATGATCGAGGTCTGTCGCAATACCGCGCCGTTGGCGCTATTGCCGGTATTCATCCTGTTGCTCGGGATCGGTGAGCTCTCGAAGATCACGATGGTGATCTATAGCTGCGCCTGGCCGCTGTTGCTCAACACCATTGCCGGGGTGAAGCAGGTCGATCCCCTCCTGGTCAAATCGGCGCGAACGATGGGCGCCACGCCGCAGCAGCTGTTTCGCAAGGTGATCCTTCCGGCAGCGCTCCCCACGATGTTTGTCGGAATACGTCTTGCGAGCGCATCCGCGATGCTCGTGCTGGTTGCATCGGAGATGGTCGGCGCGAAGGCCGGTCTCGGCTATCTGATCATCTATAGCCAGTACAGTTTTCTGATCCCGCAGATGTATTTCGGCATCCTCGCGATCACCGTGATCGGCCTGAGCTTCAACGCGCTTCTCGAAGCGTTGGAGCGACATCTGATGCGTTGGAAGGGAGCCGCCGTGACCTAAGACGGCGTCGCGGGCTTGTTGCGGGCCGTGGCCTGGGTCACGATGCTGTTCGGCGGGACGTCTTGCGCCAGCCAGATATTGCCGCCGATCGTCGAGCCGTGGCCAATCGTGTCGCCTTCGCGCCCGATACAAGACGCTGCTTGCCGGCCCCGCGCGATGTTGGATGATGCGGCAGGTGCAAAGCCGCGCGGCTGATCCACGGAGAGTGGTCCATGAAGAGGCGATTTGTCCGCGCCGAACGACTGTCGGGCGCAGCAGGATCGGTTGAGTTCGAGTCGTTCGCGATTTTGCCGTTGCCAGCAGGACGTCCTTTGAAGGGCCGTTTGAAGAGGAGATCGTTCTCGGAGAACGTCGATTTTTGGCAGACGTAGAAGCTTTTAATGGAAGAATATTCCAAATATTGTGGGTTATGACGTCAGAAATAGAGGAAGATTCTTTTCATGTCCGATCCGACCGTTTCGTCGCCCGACGCGCGACGTCGAATTGATGCGATCGATCGCAAGATCTTGCGCGTTTTGCAGGAGGATGCATCGCTCTCCGTGGCGGAGATCGGAGAACGCGTTGGTCTGTCCTCGACCCCTTGCTGGAAGCGCATTCAGCGGATGGAAGCCGAGGGGATCATCACGGGAAAAGTTGTGCTGGTTGATCAAGACAGGATTGGACTTGGTCTGTCGGTGTTCGTTTCTATCGAAAGCGGCGATCATTCGGACGAGTGGCTGAAGAAGTTTGCCAGCGCTGTCAGCGCTATGCCGGAAGTCATGGAGTTCTACCGCATGGCCGGTGACGTGGATTACATGCTGCGTGTCGTCGTTGCCGACATGCCCAGCTACGACATTTTCTACAAGAAATTGATCGGAGCGGTCGCGTTGAAGAACGTCACGTCCCGTTTTGCCATGGAAAAAATAAAATCTGTGACGGCCTTGCCCGTTCCGGCTCTCGTGGCTGCGTAGGCGCCATGGCCTTCGATGAGCGCGGAAGACTGCACGGCGCACCGGCCCATTGCGCAGGCTCCCGCCTTGCGGCTGCGAGCTTGACCGTCCGCCTCCGATCCGGCGAAGAGACCTTCATGCGCTCGAGGCAAACATTGAGTGGCTCCGAGGCGAGACGACCCCTGAACTCGAAGCTGCAGGCCATGGCGGCTATTCTACTCAAGGACCAGGAACTGAAGCCCTCGGCAATTCGAATGCTAGATATGCGGCGCTGATCGACGCTGATCCCAACTGGATGGGCCATACTGTCTCTTGCCTGACGGCCTGATCGACGAGGCCGAGCTGCGCGACGCTTCGGCGCATGAGGGTTCGCACCTAGGAAGATCTCCGCGGCTTTCGACCTGCGCGATAGGAGGAGACCATGGCAATCGAACGCCGCGCGTTCCTGCGCAATGCTGCGGTCGGAACGCTGGCGCTGCTTCCCCTCCCGGCGCTGGCCCAAGATGCCGTGGTCACTCTTGTCGCCGACCCGACAGATCCCGTCGCCGATAGCGAGCCGGGACGCTGGGCTGCCGGCGAGCTGCGCTCCGCTATGAGGGCCCGGGGCCTCGACGTGCAGCAGGCGGCCTCCGTCCGCTCGGCCCCGAGCGGACTGGTTATCGTTCTTGCCAGCACGGGCGCGCCCGCGACCGCCGCGCTCGCCGCGGGACGGGCCCTGCCGGAAGGTCCGGAAGCGATGCTGCTGATGCCGGGGATGCTTGACAACCGCGCGGTGCTGCTCGCTGCCGGCAGCGACGCCCTCGGCCTCGTCTATGCCGCCACAGAATTGGCCGAGCGGGTTCGCAGTGCACCCAGCGCGGCCGAGGGACTTGAGCTCGGCGCCGCCGTCGCGGAGCGGCCCGCGAACCGCGTCCGCTCCGTCGCTCGCTTCGTCACAAACGAAGTGGAGGATCGCGGCTGGCTGCATGACCGCCAATTTTGGCATGGCTATCTGACCATGCTGGCCGGTCATCGCTTCAACGGCTTCAGCCTCACTCTTGGTATCCAGTACGATTATCCCCAGGAAGTCAGCGACGTCTACTTCTACTTCGCCTACCCGTTCCTGTTGAAAGTTCCGGGCTACGATGTCGTCGCCGCCGGCTTGCCGGACGATGAGCGCGATCGCAACCTGGAGACGCTGCGTTTCATCGCCCGGGAGACCGCCCGCCGCGGCCTGCGATTCCGGCTGGGCATCTGGACTCATGCCTATGCGTTCGACAGTCCCCGGGTGAACTACCGCATCGCCGGCATTACGGCGGCGAACCACGCCGCCTATTGCCGCGACGCACTGGCCATGTTGCTCAGAGAGGTGCCCGACATTGCCGCTCTTACCTTCCGGCTGCATGGCGAGAGCGGCATCCGCGAAGGTGATCTCGACTTCTGGCGGACCGTGTTCGCAGCCATTCCGACCGCCAAGCGACCGATCGCGTTGGACCTGCATCCAAAGGGCATCGACGCGCGCTCGATCGCACTGGCGCGCGAAACGGGGATGCTGATCAGTATCTCGCCCAAATACATGGGCGAGCACATGGGACTGCCTTACCACCAGGCGGCGATCCGGCAGAAGGACATGCCTCCCGCCGGCGGCGCCGTCCGCGGAGCCCAGTTCGCGCTCAGCGAGGGCTCGCGGTCCTACACGCGCTACAGCTATGGCGACTTCATGCAGGAAGGCCGGGACTACGACGTCGTCTTCCGCCTCTGGCCGGGCACACAGCGGCTGCTGCTGTGGGGCGATCCGCGATTTGCCGCGGGATTCGCTCGCCACGCCGGATTCTGCGGCGCGGGCGGGCTGGAGATTTGCGAGCCACTCTCGTTCCGAGGTCGCAAGGGCACCGGGCGCCCCGGTAATCGCACTGCGTATGCCGATGCAGGGCTGGCACCTCGTTACGACTGGCAGAAGGCCGAGTACACCTACCGGCTGTTCGGCCGGCTCTTGTACTGGCCTGACGCGCCAGCTTCCGTGTGGCAGCGGCCGGCACGCGCTGAGTTCGGCGCCGCGGCAGGGCCGATCGAACGAGCGCTCGCGAGCGCCAGCCGCATCCTGCCGCTGATGACAACGGCTCACGCCATGGCGGCGGCGAACAACTTGTACTGGCCCGAGATCTACACCAACATGCCGATCGTGCAGGTCGACGCGGGGCAGCCTTTCTCGGACACCATCGCGCCGCAACGCTTCGGCACCGTCGAGCCGTTCGATCCGCAGATCTTCCAGAACATCGAGACCTATGCCCGTTCGCTGCTGGCCGGGCAACCGGACCATCGTGTGTCACCTGCGGAGGTGGCGGCCTGGCTCGACGGCTTCGCCGCGGAGGCGGAGCAGGCATTGGCGGAGGCCGTTGCCCGGCGCCCAACGGGCGCGGCTTACCAGCGTGCGGCCGCAGACGTGACGATCCAGGTGGCGCTCGGCCGCTTCTTTGCGCATAAGCTGCGCGCCGGCGTATTGTGGGAGATCCACACCATGTCGGATGACGCCGCTGCCGCAGCGGCGGCGCTGAGCAGCTACCAAGAGGCCCGCGCGGCCTGGGTCGAAGCGGTGCAGGCCGGGCAGGTCTACGTTGCAGACATCACCTTCGGCTCTGAGCCCTGGCTCCGCGGCCATTGGAGCGATCGGTTGTCGGCCATCGATGCCGACATCGCGCAAATGGCTCGGCTTGCCGCCGATACGAATGGCGGAGGAATGGGGGTTGCGAGCGGCGCCGCTTCTGCCGTGGCCCAGGCGCTCAGTCCGCCTCCGGAGCGAGGCATCGAGGCCGCGCACACACCGCCTGGCGCGTTCCGCCGCGGGCAGAGCGTGGCGCTGAGCCTCGATGCCCATCGCGCGCAGGCGGCCCGGCTGCACGTCCGCCACGTCAATCAGTCAGAGGCATGGCAGGAGATCGCGATGGACGGAAAAGAAGGGCGATTTACCGCGACGATCCCGGCCGCCTATACCGATTCGCCTTTCCCGTTGCAGTATTTCTTTGCCGTCATGCAGGACGGCAGGGCCGACATGGCGCCAGGTCTCGGCGCTGATCTCTGCAACCAGCCCTACCATGTATTGCGCCAGGCTTGAGCGCCATTTCGACCCCTACGCCATGCGTCCCGCTCTGCCAACCAGATGCCGCCCGATGAAGGCGCCGTTCTTTCCGACCGCGACGCGGCCGACATCTACGCTCATCTGCGGCAAATGCAGGCCTTCCTCACGGTTGCGCTGATGACAAATCTTCTTCCGATCCTGTCGCGGTACTCTGCCGCGTGACATTGTCGCGCGTCTCGACGTCCTGGACATTGTGGGCGACCAATGGCTGTTTGAAATCTTGCTGCAATTGTGCCCGCGTTTGCGCATTGATGCCAAAGAACGGCAGCTCGGGATGACGGTCCCAGCCGATGATGATGTTGTCACCGATGGTGCCGCCATCGATCCCGTTCACCCAGATGCCAGAGCGCCCGGAATTGACGACACGGTTGTGCTCAATGGAAATGTTGGTGTCCGGCGTTGCCCCAGCGAACTGACCCTTGTTGTTCGTCGGGGCGACCATGATGGCGCCGACGGCAATCTGCGTGCCCGAGCCCGAGGCCATCGGGCCGAGACTGCCACGGACCAAATTGTCGCGAATGGCGATGTCATGCGACGGCGGCGTCGGGAAATTGATGGTCGAGTCGGTCACCGCGATGCCGCCGTTGCTCGTGTGACCGATCTGGTTACGCGCGACGTCAACGCCATCTGCGCCGCCGATCCAGACGCCCCTGCCGAACGGAACCTCCAAGACGACATTGTCCTCGATGCTTGAGCCCGCGCCGCGGGCCGGGCTGCCCGCAACAGCCATGCCCGTACCGGCGACAAGGGGCGGCAGGTCGTGATCAAAGGTGAGGGTGACTTGGCCATTGAAGACGGGCGGCGTGGTCTGCGTCGGCGTTTGCATGACAATGGTGGCGCTGGACGATTCCACCGAAGTGACAGGATCGACAAAGGTTACGGCCGTGCCGTTGGGAAAGCGCAGGAAGGCACTTCGCTCCACCGTCAGCTGCCGCGGCCCGCTCTGGCTCACGGCTGTCGCGAGGTCGCGCGAGTCGATGGCGAGCGCATCATCCATGGTCCGCGTCACGAAGCTGCGGCGAATGTGATTGTCAGGCCCGGTGCTCGAGAAATGAATTCCGTCGGCGTTGGAGGAGATGAGATCGGAGTTGTCGGCATGATGCCGCGGCGTGACGACCACGTGATCCGCGACCGAGTGGCTGGAGGAGATGAACAGCACAGCGATCGCACTCGATCCGTGAATGGTCGCATCCGAGATCGTGACATGATCGCTGCCGACCACGGTGATCGGGCCAAAGCCGCCGCGCACGGTCACCACAACAATATCCCCGGGATTGAGCGTCGAAAGCGTGGCGCTTTGCGTCCAGGGTGTGTTGTCCTGCATGAGATCGAGGACGCCGTCTGCGACCGGCTGAACCACGTGCATGCGCGAGGTGGCGGGCACGATATCGCCGTTGCGGAACACCATCGCCCACAGCTCGAGCGGTCCGGTCGTGGAGTCGGGCGCGGTCAATCCGTTGAACGTCACCGGGTCGGGCCAGCCCGGCAGCGGAGCGTAGGCGATGCTGCGGCGGAGCGGATCGACGGAAATTAGCCGCACGTGAGTGTAGGGTTGATTCAGAAATTCGGTACTGAACCTCGTCAGCGTCACGGTGGTGCAATCGGAAAGCACGAAACCCCGCAACACCGGATGGGCGAAATGGATCGTGGAGTCGGCGAGATCGACCGTGAGATCAGAGAGCTGGGAGAACTCCAGGTAAATCTGCGCGGTTTGCGGCGTCAGGAAATAATAGGCGCCGCGATCCAACGTGATCAAACGAACCGAATGGCTCCGCGCGTAGGCGAGCGCGGCCTGAAACAACGGTCGCGCGTCAGTCGAGGGGCTATCGGGCGCCAGATTTTCCGACGCGATACCCATCCGGATCAGGTCGTGGGAAAGATTGATCGTTGCGCCAGTCAGCGCAGCAGCACCTTGTGCGCCGTCGCCGGCAAGGGCCTCGCTGCACGTCAACACCGACAGAAACAACGCCGCCATCACACTGAACAGAAGCAGGATACTTTGATACGATCGCATCATTGAAACTCCTCAAATCCGCGTTGCGTCTCATCGGCATTCCATTTCGCAAGCCGGCCCCAAGCAAAACGTATGCGCAGAGTGTGACACCCGTAGGCCGCTCGTCTGGCGAAGCGACACGATGTCGTTGTCGTTCAGGATCTCTTCAGGTTGATGAACGGCAGGCTGGCCGGAGCGGCTGCATCATCGCCGAAGCTGCTGCCGCCAACGATAGAGGCCGCACGCTTGCAATCGTCGCCGACCGCGCATCCGAACAGGGTTCCTCAGATCGAAGCGGAGCGCTGAGACTGCCGCTGCCGCAGCGTCTCGGTTTGAACCCGGCCACGGTGACGCTCGACGAACGGCTACTCGGCAGTGCTTTCCTCAACACAATCTTCCCCGAAAGCCATCGTCATCGCCGCTCAAGCGAGCCCGAGACCGGTCAGTCACCGGGCGGGAGGCTGTGCGCTCTCCCCGGGCACGATCTGCAGCGGCCAGATCCTGTGCGCATGCTGGATCTGCCGGCCGGCGCGCCGTGCCTCGATCAGCGCCATGATCTGGCCGCCCAGCCATTCGCCGAGCTCGGTGAGGGACAGCCGGAACTGGGTCAGCGACGGCCGCAGGAAGTCGCCGTTCGGGCTCTGGTCGAAGCCGACGATGGACAGGTCGCGGCCTGGAACGACGCCGGCGTCGGATAGCCGATGATAGAGGCCGAGCGTCAGGGTGTTCTGGACCAGCGTCACCGCTGTCGGCCGATCCCGGAGCGCCAGCAGCCGCCCGCCGAGGCTGTAGCCGCCCGTTTCCGTCAGCGGTTCGCGGAAGATCAGGTCGTCGGTCAGCGTGATGCCGCGTCGCGCCAGCGACGCCCGGCCGGCATCGAGATAGAGATGTCCGAAATTGAGGTCGTTCGCCGCGGTCGCGATCGCGATCCGGCGGTGCCCGAGCCGGTAGAGCAGGTCGATGCTCTGCTCGGCGACGCCCTCGAAATCGAGATCGGCCCAGGAATGGGCGCGGCGCGTGCCGCTCCGCCCGAACGCGATGAACGGCAGCTTCTTCTGGATCAGGTAGTCGATACGCGGGTCGGAGCGGTTGGTTTGCGAGATGATCAGGCCGTCGACCATGCGCCGCTCGACGATGCGCTGCACATGCGCCTCCGGATCCTGGTCGGCCCCGCAATAGTGGATGACGAGGTCGAGCCCATGGGCGGCGAGAACCGACTGCAATCCGTCGAAAATGGTCATGAAGAAGGCTTCGCCTTTGGTGGTGCGATCCCGGTTCGGGATCACCATGAAGCCGATCATCCCTGTTGCGCCGCGGCGAAGACTGCGGCCCGACTGGTTCGGCGAATATCCGTATTTCTTCGCGGCCTCGAGCACGCGCTGGCGCGTCTTCGCGCTCACACCGGCCCGATCATTGAGGGCACGCGAAATGGTGCCGATGGAGATGTTCAGGCGCCGCGCAATGTCGTGAATGTTCAAGAAGCCGATCCCGTTTCGACGGTTCCACCCATGCTATCATAACGCGATTGACAAGCCGGCCAACATCAAGGACGCTTCGTAAACGTTTACGGGATCGGCTCGACCGCGGGCGGTATGCACGCTGAAGACGTGCGGCGCACCTGGCGGAGCCCCCGGGGAGGAAGGCCGATGCTGACCGCCGTCTTGGTCGGATGCGGACGGATGAGCCGGGCCTGGCTCGAGGCCGCGCGCAAGGTTGACGGCCTGCGGCTGGTCGGTTTCGTCGACATCGACATCGCCCAGGCCGAGGAACGCGCCCGGGAATACGGCCTGACCGATGCGGCGGTCGGCGCCGATCTCGCTGCCATTCTCTCCGTGGCGAAGCCCGACATCGTGTTCGACGTCGCCGTTCCGCAGGCGCGCCGCCAGGTGGTCGAGACCGCTTTCGCCCATGGCTGCCACGTGCTGACCGAGAAGCCGATGGCCATCGACCGCGACGACGCGCAAGCGATCCTTTTGGCGGCGAACCGCTCCGGCAGGCTGCACGCGGTGGTGCAGAACCGTCGTTACCTCGCGGCCGTGCGCCGCATCAGGCGGTTCCTCGACTCGGGCGCCCTGGGGCGGCCGACCAGCATCCATTGCGACTTCTTCCTTGCACCGCATTTCGGTGGCTTCCGCGAGGCGATCGACCATGTGCTCCTCGTCGACATGGCGATCCACACTTTCGACGTCGCCCGCTACGTCGTCAACGGAACGCCGAAGACCGTATTCTGCACCGAATGGGAGCCGGTGAACTCCTGGTATAAAGGCGGCTCCTCGGCGGTCGCGATCTTCCAAATGGAGGGCGGCACGATGTTCAACTATCGCGGCAGCTGGTGCGCCGCGGGCCTGAAGACCAGCTGGGAGTCGAGCTGGCGCATCGTTTGCGAGCGCGGCGCGTTGACCTGGGACGGTTTTGACGGGCTCAAGGCCGAGCAGACCACGGGCCAGCGGGACGGGCTGTTCGACCTGACCGAGACGGTCGAGGTGCCCGCGCTCGACCCGCGCGACCGGATCGGCGGCCATCTCGGCATCATCGAGGAATTCGTCGATGCCATCCGGACCGGCCGGGAGCCTGAGACGCGCGGCGCTGACAACATCATGAGCCTGGCGATGGTGTTCGCGGCGATCGAGAGCGCTGGCAGCGGACGCCAGGTCGCGGTCGAGATCTGAAGGGAGACATCAATGCCGAGATCGCTGCACGATATCCGGATCGGCACCATGGTCCGGTGCAACGGGGTCGATACCGCCAGCTATGTGCGCCAGATCCTGCCGCACGGTTTTGAAAGCATCCAGCCGTACTTCTGGCAGACGATCGGCGAAACCGACGTCAAGCGGCTGGCCGCCGAGTTGAAGGAGGCGATCGGCAATTCCGGCGTCGTGGTCGGAGCGCTGGGAATGTTCGGCAACCCGCTGGAGGACGGCGATCTCGATCGCCAGACGCTCGGGGGCTGGGAAACCCTGATCGACAACGCCCATCTGTTCGGAACCGATGTCGTCGCGGGTTTCACCGGGCGGATCCGCGGCAAGCCGCTCACGGAGAGCCTGCCCCGATTCAAGGAGGTCTGGGGCCGGCTTGCCGAGCGGGGCGCCGACCGGGGCGTGCGGATCGCGTTCGAGAACTGCGCCATGAACGGCAACTGGGCGGGCGGCGACTGGAACATCGCCCACAATCCCGATGCCTGGGAGATGATGTTCAACGAGGTGCCCGCCGACAATCTCGGGCTCGAATGGGAGCCGTGCCACCAGCTCGTCTATCTGATCGATCCGCTGCCGCAGATCCGCAAATGGGGGCCTAAGATCTTTCACGTCCACGGCAAGGATGCCACCGTGCGCTGGGACGTGATCCGCGAGCACGGCATCTTCGGCAAGCTGCCGTTCGTGCAGATGCGAACGCCTGGTTTCGGCGACAGCGACTGGTCGCGCATCATCAGCGAGCTCAGGCTCGCCGGCTTCCGCGGCTCGATCGACATCGAGGGCTGGCACGACCCGGTCTACCGTGAGGAGCTGGAAATGACCGGCCAGGTCCGCGCCCTCAACTTTCTGCGGGACTGCCGGGGAGGAGCGATTTTCGTCGACAACCCGAGCTAGGCTTCCGGCCATCATCTTTTCAGGCCGGACAAGAACCACACCGGTGGAAAGCCGGGACCAAACGGCAAGCGCCTTTGCGCGAGGGAGGAGTGAGAGATGAGCTGGAAAATGCTTTTGACGGCCATGATCGTTGCGATCGCGAATGTCGGCGGCGCATCCGCTGACGCGGCGGCCCTGCGCGACAAGTGGTGCAAGGACGTCCACATCCGGTTCTTCGTCGGCGGCGCCGAGGGCGATGCGTACGGCACCATCGTCTACAATGGCGCCAGGCAGGCGCAAAACGACACCGGCGCGCAGGTCGAATTCGTGTTCTCCGGCTGGAACACGGAGAAGATGGTGCAGCAGCTCCGCGAGGCCGTTGCCTCGAAGCCCGACGGCATCGCCATGATGGGGCATCCCGGCGACGACTCGATCATGCCGCTTGCCGAACAGGCCGCCAAAGCCGGAATCCGGATGATGTACCAGAACGTGCCGGTGCCGAAGGTGGTGGCGGCCTATGGCGGCGGCTATGTCGGTGCGCAGCAGGAGCCGCAGGGCAGGGCGCTTGGCGCCGAGGCGGTCAAGCTCGGCGGCCTGAAGGCCGGCGACACCGTCATCATGATCGGCCCGTTCAACAACGAGAACCGCGGCGCGCGCGAGCGCGGCACTGCCAAGGCGCTGGAAGAGGCCGGCCTCAGGGTCGTGAGGATCGACTCTGCGACCGAATGGGCGAGCGATCCCAACCTCGCGCTGCCGGTGATCACGGCTGCGATCCTGAACAATCCGAACGTGAAGGCGATCGGCTATCCGGGCGGACAGATGCTCGGCAACGTGCCGACCTACATGCAGGCCGCGAAGAAGAAGCCCGGCGAGATCTTCAATTTCGGCTTCGACACCAGCCCGCAGATCGTCGAGGCCTTCAATGCCGGCTGGGTGCAGCTCACGGCCGACCAGCAGCCGTTCCAGCAGGGTTATCTGCCGATCCTCAATTTGTGCGAACAGGTTGTCTACGGCCTTTCGCCACTCAACGCCGACACCGGGGCCGGCTTCGTCACGACGGCCAACTACAAGAAGGTCGGCGCGCTGGCGTCCGAGGGCCTGCGCTGAGCGGTCCGGTCCCGGCAGCTGGGTCGAGCGGCCGGGGCCATCATCGACGTGTCCGGACAGGAGGCTCACGATGACAGAGCATTTGATCGAGCTGAAAGACATCACCAAGTCCTACGGCAACGTCTATGCGCTGGGCGGCGTGAAGCTATGGGTCGACAAGGGCGAAGTCGTCGGTCTGATCGGCGACAACGGAGCCGGCAAATCGACACTGATCAAGATCCTTGCCGGAGCCGTTCGGCCGTCGGGCGGCGAGATTCTGGTGCGCGGGAAGAAGGTTTTTGGCTGGAGCGCGGCGCGCTCGCGCGAGGCCGGGATCGAGACCGTGTTCCAGGACCGCGCGCTCGCCGTGCAGCAGTCGATCGTCCGGAACATCTTCATGGGCAACGAGCGCACGAACCGCTTCGGGTTCCTGAAGGTCGCCGAGGAGGTGCGCGAGGCCGACCGGCTGATGCGGGAGATCGGCTTCACGTCGAAGGTCTTCACGCCGCACTCGATCGTCGGCCAGTTGTCGGGTGGCGAACGGCAGGGCGTCGCCATCGCGCGCGCGATCTACCGCGCCGCCGACCTGATCGTGCTCGACGAGCCCACCGCCGCGCTGTCGCTGGCCGAAACCAACAAGGTCTTCCATTTCGTTCGGCAGGTGAAGGCGAGCGGCCGCTCGATCGTGTTCATCGGCCACAACATCCATCATGTCTTCGACATCGCCGATCGCTTCGTGGTGCTCGACAGAGGCCGGGTCGCGCTGCAGGCCGGCCGTGACGAGATTAACACCGTGGAGGACCTGATCGGCTTCATGGAGCACGTCGCCCATCAGGGCCGCCTGGCCGCGGGCGGTAGCCAGGCGAAGGGAGTTGCCTGATGATCCGGACACGCGAGGGCGCCATGACCGCTCGGGCATCCGAGGCAAATTGGCGCCACCCGCAGGAGCATCCGCTCCGGCGCTTTGTCTCCGACAATCGCGCCGCGCTGGGTTCGCTGGCCGTGTTCCTGCTGATGCTGCTGATCTTCACGATCGCCAACCCCAAGGTGTTCACGACCTGGGCGCTCTACAGCTCGGTGTTCACGACGCTGCCGGTGGCGATCTTTCTCACCGTGGCGCTGGTCTTCATCGTCACGGTCGGCGAGATCGACCTCTCTTTTCCGGCGACGATGGGATTTGCGGCCTGGATGTTCGCGCTCGTTGTGAAGGCGGGCTACGACCCCAGCCTCGGTTTCGCCGCGGCGCTGATTTCCGGCGCCCTGCTCGGCGCCTTCGTCGGCTCGCTCGTGGTCTATGCCAACCTGTCGTCGCTGATCGCGACGCTCGGCATGAATTTCGTGTTGCGCGGGCTGATCCTGATCTTCACCGAGGGCAAGTCGATCGCGCTGGTATCGCTTGGGGACAGCTTCCTCTTCAAACTGTTTTCGTCGGAGATCCTGGGCATTCCGGTCCAGATGGTCTGGGCCATCCTGTTCACGATCTTTGCCGTCTATCTCTTCAACCGGCATCGCTTCGGCGTGCACGTCCACATCGTCGGCGACAACCCCGACAGCGCCGCGCAGATGGGCATCGACGTCAAGCGGGTGCGGGTGATGAGCTTCGTCTTCGTCGGCGTTGCCGCCGGAATCGCAGGCGTTTTTTCCACCATGATCAATTTCACCTGGTGGCCGACCGCGGGCGATGGCTACCTGCTGCCGGTGCTCGCCTCCGTGTTCGTCGGCGGCACGCCGACCTGGGGCGGCGTCGGCACGGTGGTGGGCGGTGCCATCGGGGCGCTCACCGTGTCCTTCATCCAGACCGGTATCGTCGGCGCCGGCCTGAGCGGCTTCTATGTCCAGTTCTTCAACGGCCTGATCATCATTCTCTCGCTGCTAGGCCATCGCTGGAATCAGATCCGCTATCGCTGATTGGATGACGGCCGAGACCATCGCCCTTGGTTTAGATCAAATTGGTCCGTGATGGATTGGAGCGCGGCGTTTGAGCGACTCCCGTCTTCTGGCTGTTGCCGCCGCGGCGCTCATAACAAAGAATTGGCTGTCTTCCGTCCGCTTATATCGCTATGTCGTCTCTCCCGAATCCGTTTTCGGAAACAACAGGCATGACCGAACAGACGCTGGCCACGCCGATCGACGATGATCGGGAGCTGGAGCGCGGGTTTTCGCGCTACCAGTCCAGGCTGGTGGCCCTGCTGGCGTTCGTTCAGTTCACGATCATCCTCGACTTCGTCATCATGTCGCCGCTCGGCGCCATCCTGATGCCGGCTTTGAATATCGGCGCATCGCAGTTCGGTGTGGCGGTTTCAGTCTATGCCTTCAGCGCCGGTATTTCGGGCGTGCTCGCGGCAGGTTTCGCCGATCGCTTCGACCGCAAACGTCTGTTGCTGTTTTTCTATGTCGGCTTCGCAGCCGGCACGGCGCTTTGCGCGCTGGCGCCGAACTATCACCTGCTCCTCCTGGGCCGCGTCGTGACCGGGGTGTTCGGCGGCGTGATCGGCTCCATCGTGCTCGCCATCATCACCGACCTGTTTCCGCTCCACCTGCGCGGCCGCGTGATGGGCTATGTGCAGACGGCTTTTGCCGCGAGCCAGGTGCTCGGCATTCCACTTGGACTATTCCTCGCCAACCGATGGAACTGGCACGTCGCATTCGGCGCGATCGTCGGGCTTGCGGTCGCCGTGATCGTGGCCGTCCTGGTGCTGATGCGGCCGGTGGATGGCCATTTGCGGCTCAAGCAGGAGAGAGGCGCCTTTGCGCATCTGCTCGCGACCGTGAGCGAGCCGAACTATACGCTCGCATTCGGCGTCACCACCTTGCTCGCGACTGGCGGCTACATGCTGATGCCGTTCGGCAGCGCCTACACCGTACACAATCTCGGGATCGACATCGTGCATCTCCCGACGATCTACCTCGTTTCGGGCCTGTTCAGCATCGTCATCGGCCCACTCGTCGGCCGCGCCAGCGATGCGTTCGGAAAGTTTCCGACCTTCGTGTTCGGCACGGCCATGACCATCGTCATGGTGCTGATCTACACCCATCTGGGCCAGGTCGGGCTGGCGCTGGTGATTGCGGTCAGTGTCCTGATGTTCGTCGGCATCTTCTCGCGGATGATCCCGTCGCAGGCGCTCATTTCGGCGATCCCCGCGCCACACCAGCGCGGCTCCTTCAGCGCCATCAGCGCTTCGTTGCAGCAACTGTCCGGCGGGCTTGGATCGGCCCTCGCCGCCGCGGTCATCGCGCAGAACGATGACGGCTCCCTCCGGCATTTCGACCGCCTCGGCTTCATCGTCATCGCAACCTCGCTGGTCGCGCTGGTGGCGATGTATTTCGTGCAGAAGCAGGTCATGAGGAAGGCCGGCAAGGCCGTGGTTTGAAGCAGCCGGGGTACGCCTGGCGTCACGATCCGTGACCGGCTGTGCGTGCTGCTGCCCAGCGAGCCCAACAACCACTACGAGCCGCGCGAGATCGTGCTACCGGAGATGCCGCCGGACATCCGCCGTGCGGAGATCGTCACCACAGACCGCCACGCATTGCGGCATCGCCTTGACCAGGATCGCCGCAGTTTCATGCGGGCGCCGGCCCTGAAATCCAGGGCGGCCGATCCTCGCCGCGGTCATTCTCGAAGCCGCGAACGGGATGACATCCCACAGCAAGACGTGCTACACGTTATCGTGAAGGGTCTCGCGAGGCGTTGGCCAGGAGACGCCGAGTTCAGCAAAGTTTCGGGCGACGAGCTAACGCTCACGCGACGATCGATTCACGATAGACCTGCTCGACCACCTCCTAAAACTTCTGGCGCCATGTTGGACCACACCAAAGCGACAGTCGACCATCGGCGCGGTCCGCGACAGGAAGGCATCATTGGCGCCTTGACCAGGGCAGAACCCGAATCCGGGATGGACCGACGCTGGACTCCCCGCATCATCGTCCTGAGCGGCCTTGTGCTGGCGATTTTATGTGATGCCTTCGTGGCGCACATGCTCTCCGTGAACTATTGGGAGACCTATCGGGCGACCGAAGCCGCGAACGGCGATCTCGCCCGCGCCCTCGAAGAATACATGTTGCGCAACATCCAGGGCGTTGACGTTCTGCTGAGTACAACCATTGATGATCTCGCGCGGAATCCATCCCTGCTGACCGCCGGCAATCCGGCCCTGATCAATGAGTTGAAACGCAGGGTGGCGCCGTACCCTGTCGCAAACGCGATCGTCGTTCTCGATCCTGAGGGAAATCTGCTGGGCGACAGCTTGGGCAACGGCGGCCCCGGCCGGGAAAGAAACTTCGCCGACCGGGCTTATTACAAGGTGCAGCGGGATGACCCCGGGCGCGGTCTCTTCATCGACGTGCCGGTGGCCTCGCGCGTTCGTAGTACTCTCGTTATCGCCGTGAGCCGTGCATTTCTGACGCCCGACGGACGTTTTGGCGGCGTCGTCTTCGTGCCTATCGACTACGAGAATCTCCGGCAGTTCTTTCTGTCACTGAACGTGGGGCAGCGTGGCACAGTCACGCTTTACCGCGACGACGGCAAGATCCTGCTGCGAACGCCGAACGCGGACGAGTTTGCCGGTCGCGACGTCAGATCGAATTTGTTGTTCTCGCGCTATCTCCCGCAAGCGCCGAGCGGAAGCTTCGAAGGAAGCGGAATGACGGACGGGACGTCGCGGAGCATCAGCTATCGGCGGGTCGCCGGCATGCCGTTGGTGGTGACCGTGGCACGCGACCCGGTCGAGTATCTGGCCGGCTGGAAGAACAATGCGCTGTACTACAGCCTGGTCGCCGCCGGGCTCAATCTGTTGATCGCCGGATTCGGCCTGGTTCTGGCACGGCAATGGCGGCTGCGCGCGAAATCGGAACAGGCGCTGCGGGACAACCTCGAGCAGCATCAGCTGGTCACCGAAAACCTTCCCGCCCTGATCGTCCATGTCGGCGCCGATGGTCACATCCGCTACGCCAACCGTGTCGCACTCGAATGGTACGCCCAGCCGTCCACTGATGCCATCCGCAACCGCAAGATCGACGATTTCATCGACCCCTTGCGACTTGGCGAGGCGCGGCTGAGGATCGAGGCGGCGCTGGCCGGCCGAACCATCGCCGGCGAGGAGAAGGCGGCATTCCCCGACGGCGGTGAACGCTGGTGCGAGACCATCCGGGTGCCCGATTGCGGCTATGACGGCACGGTGCGCGGCTATTTCGTGCTGTCGGTCGATATCACTGAGCGCAAGCGCATCGAGGACGAACTGCGTCAGGCACAGAAGATCGAAGCCATCGGGCAGCTTGCCGGAGGGATCGCGCACGACTCCAACAACATGCTGGCGGCAACGCTCGGCAATCTCGATCTGCTGCTCGACGAATTGCCGCCCGCGGAGGTCTTTCGCCGCAGCCTGGCCGAACGGGCGATCGAGGCGGCGGAGCGGGTCGCCGATCTCAACCGCCGCCTGCTCGCTTTCGCCCGCAAACAGACGCTGCGGCCGCAGATCACCGACGTGAACCAGCTGGTCAGCGGGATGACGACAATCCTGCAGCGGACGCTCGGCGAAACCATCGAGATCGAAGTGGCGCAAGACCCGATGCTGTGGCACTGCCTGATCGATCCGACGCAGTTGCAGAACGCGCTGCTCAACCTGGCCATCAACGCGCGGGATGCGATGGCTGGCAGCGGGCGCTTGACGATCACGACCGCGAATGCCGTGCTCGACCAGCCACTCGATGACGGCGACGAGCGCATCGTCCCCGGTGATTACGTGACGATCGCGGTGTCGGACATGGGCGCCGGCATGCCGCCCGAAATTGCGCGCCGCGCGTTCGAACCGTTTTTCACCACCAAGGAGGTCGGCAAGGGCTCAGGGCTCGGCCTCAGCATGGTCTATGGCTTCGCCAGGCAATCGGGAGGCACAGTGGTGATATCGAGCCGCGTGGCGCACGGTACGCGCGTCACGCTGTATTTGCCGAGCGCGGGACCAGCGGCAATCGACCGGCCGCGCGCCGGCGCGGCGCGACTGTTGCGACGAGAGACTGGCGAACGGATTCTCGTGGTGGAGGACAATCCGCTGGTGGGCGCCATGGCATCCACTATGCTGTCCTCGATGGGTTACAGCCCCGTTGTTGTCATCAACGCGTCCTCGGCGATCGCCGAATTGGAGCGGCCGGACCCGATCGCGCTGCTGCTGACTGATATTCTGCTGCCCGGCGGCGTGACCGGCGTTGACCTGGCGCGTCAGGCGCGCCGCAGATGGCCCGACCTGCCCATTCTCTTCATGTCCGGCTTTGCGGATCCCGAGCTGGTGCCCGACGACTTCCGCGCCAATACGAAGCTTCTCACGAAGCCATTCCGTGTGGGGCAATTGTCCGAAGCGATCGTGTTCGCCTTGGCCGGCAGGAAAGTGACTTGAGTTCGCAGGTGAGTGCCAGCCTTGCCTATTGACAGCGCACAAGGAAGTTGATCATGGCGATTCCAGCCGGATTGGAGCTGCAACCAGCTGCTAGGCCACGAATCGCACGGCAGGCAGTCTAAGGGGCGTTTGTTGCCGGCCCACGATTTGGACTTATCGTAGCCCCGTCGGAGATCATGCCGATTACGCCCCTTTCTTTGCTCAATCTGCATGGAACTTTGATTTCACTGGTAGCCCGGCGGGACTCGAACCGACAACTAAACCGTTATGAGCGGCGGGCCTTGGCAGACCTCTTATGAAGCGAATTCTATTGCGCCTAACCTACCCGGGAACGACGACGCCGGTTGTTTGGGAGGCCGTCTTGAAAAGCCTTGCAAAACAATGAGGCCGCTTTTCCCCAAACGATTTGCTAGTCCGTTGATTTTGTTGCCTTTCCTCGCTCCCCTTGGGAGTGCCAGCTTTCCAACTAATCTGGTTCTTGCGAGATAACCGCTGTGACGCGGCCTTCCTCGTTGTGGGACCGTGCCGCTGCGAACGTGGGGACACACCATTGTTTGATAGCGCCTCGACATTGCACTCCGGACAAAGTCACACGCCGCTTGGCGTCGCCTGCGCGCTCTCAGCCCTTCACCAGGTCCCCCTGCAAATTCGCCGCCACCGTCAGCTTGGCGAGCGTAAGGCCGCTGGCCGCGATCTCCTCGACCGAACGGCGGATGCGCGCCGCTTCAGGGTGTGCGGCGAGCCAGTTGTCCGCGGCCTGCTGGCCGGATTGGCCGGTTGCCAGCATATCGGCAACCAGTCTTCGTTCGGCGGCCGCGATCTGGTCGACGGCGCGGTCGATGGCGAGACGTTCGAAATAGTCGCTCGCCGGCACGCCTCGTGCGGCGGCGATGATGCGGTCGAGACGGAACTTGGCCTCGGCGCTGAAGAAGGTCGCGGCGGTGTCGCCGATGGTACGATTGGTGCGCTCAGCGACGGTCACGATATCCGGTGCCGAGACCAGGGTTTCGAGATCGGCGAGTTCGGCAGCAAGCTCGGCCGGGACGCCAGCATCGATCAGGTCCTGCCGGCGCTTGCTGCGTGCAGCGAGCAAGTGATCCGGCAGGGTCTCGTCGAGCCCTGCGGCGATCTGACGGATGCCGAGGCCGAACCGTGCGATCACCGCGTCCAGACCAGTGCTAAAATCGACATTGCGCACATACCAGACCATGCGGGAGAGCAGGATATCTTGAAGAGTAGCGTAGAGACTGAGCTGCAGTTGCCCGTCGATCCTGGCATCGAGCCTGTCAATCGCATCATTCAGCCGCCTGAGGCCGTAGGATTCATCGACCGCCACGAAGGCCATAACGATGGTTGGCACGTCGGCCCCCGTATCGTCGGTCAGGCGCACGACGCAAGCCGGGCCGCCGCGATTGATCACGGCATTGGCGAGATTGGTCGAGATGATCTCCCGCTGCAGGCGATGGGCTTTCACCGCAGACGGAAATTTGTCTTGAACCTCGCGCGGGAAGTATTGGGACAATTCGCGGGCGAGATAGGGATCGTCCGGCACGGCAGTGACAAGCAGGTCATCGTAAAGCGTCAGCTTGCCGTAAGCGAGCAGCACCGCAAGTTCCGGGCGCGTCAGGGATTGGCCGCGCCGGGTACGTTCCGCGATCGCTGCATCGTCCGGCAAAAATTCCACGGCGCGGCTCAGGAGGCCGCGCTGCTCGAGGGATTGCATCAGGCGGGCGAGGAAACCAGTCTCGGCCACGCCCTTGCGTTCGGCCAGCGAAAGCGCCAGCGTCTGCAGATAGTTGTTGCGCAGCACCAGCGTGCCGACCTCGTCAGTCATCGCGGCAAGCAGGCTGTCGCGATCGTTCGGACTGAGGCTCGCTTCGCGTTCGGGGCGCGCCAGCGCGATCTTGATATTGACCTCGACGTCGGAGGTGTTGACGCCTGCCGAATTGTCGATGGCGTCGGTGTTGAGCTTGATGCCTTTCTGCGCCGCTTCGATGCGGCCTCGCTGGGTTAGACCGAGATTGGCGCCTTCGCCGATCACCCGCGCGCGGATATCAGCGCCGGTGACACGGATTGGATCATTGGCGCGATCGCCGACCTGATCGTCGCTTTCCGCCGACGCGCGGATATAGGTGCCGATGCCGCCAAACCAGAGCAGATCGACGGGAGCTTTCAGGATCGCCGTCGTCACCTCGAAAGGCGTGGCCTGCGGCTTGTCGAGGGCAAGCAGGGTGCGCACTTCCGGCGCGAGCGGGATTGCCTTGAGCGAACGCGAGAATACGCCACCGCCTTGCGAGATCAGCGACTTGTCGTAATCCTGCCAGCTCGAGCGCGGCAAGTTGAACATGCGCAGTCGTTCGGCGTGGCTGATCGCCGGGTCGGGCGAAGGATCGATGAAGATGTCGCGGTGATCGAAAGCTGCGACGAGCCTGGTCGCCGGCGAGAGCAGCATGCCGTTGCCGAAGACGTCGCCGGACATGTCACCCACCCCGACCGCGGTGAAGAGCATCGTCTGGATATCGGTGCCGAGCTCGCGGAAATGGCGCTTGACCGCTTCCCACGCACCGCGCGCGGTGATGCCCATCCTCTTGTGGTCATAGCCCTGGCTGCCGCCTGAGGCGAAAGCATCGCCAAGCCAATGTCCCTGCTCAGCCGAGATCACGTTGGCGATGTCGGAAAACGTGGCTGTACCCTTGTCGGCGGCGACGACGAGATAGGGGTCATCGTCGTCGTGCCGCACCGTGTCGTCGGGCGGCACGATGGTGTCGCCATCGAGATTATCGGTAAGTTCGAGCAGCGAGCGGATGAAGATGCGGTAGGTCTCGGTGCCTTCCGCCATCCAGGCCTCGCGATTCGAGGGCGGTGGCAGGCGTTTGGGTACGAAGCCGCCTTTGGCGCCGACCGGGACGATGACGGCGTTCTTGACCTGCTGTGCCTTCACTAGGCCAAGGATCTCGGTGCGGAAATCCTGCGGCCGGTCGGACCAGCGCAGGCCGCCGCGCGCGATCTTGCCGAAGCGCAGGTGAATACCTTCGACACGCGGTGAATAGACGAAGATCTCGTAGAGTGGCCGCGGTGCTGGCAGGTCCTCAATCTTGCGCGCATCGAACTTGAAGGAGATAACCGGACGCGGGTGCCCGTCCTGACCGATCTGCCACAGATTTGTGCGCACAGTGGCCTGCACCAGATTGGCGAAGCGGCGCAGGATGCGGTCTTCATCGAGCGAGGCGACGGATTTGAGCTGCTTCTCGATCTCACCGAGGAGGGTTGTCTCGCGTGCCGAGCGCTCGGCATCAGTGGCGGTGAGACGCGGGTCGAAGCGCGCCTGGAACAGAGCGACGATGGTGGTGGTGATCGCGGTGTTCTTGCGCAGAGTCTCCCACATGTAGTCCTGGCTGAACGGAGCGCGGATCTGGTGCAGGTAGCGGGAGAGGGCGCGGATGGCCGAAACTTCGCGCCAGCCCAGGCCGGCGCGCAGGATCAGCGCATTGTATCCGTCGGATTCGGCGCGATCGCCAACCACCGCCATGATCGAGGTTTCCAGGCGACGGGCGAATTCCGAGGTGATAACGATCGGCTTGCCGTCATTGGCCTCAATCGTCATCTCGTGAAGCCAGGCCGGTGCGGGCGCAGGTGTGGCGCTGGGCGTGATCTGATAGGTGCGCTCGTTGACGACGCGCAATCCGTGATTTTCGATCACCGGTACCCGATAGGACAGCGACAGGGGCATGCCACGCGAAAAGACCTTGAGGCCGAAACGCGTCGGGTCATCATTGCCGTGGATACGGTAGACCGAAAGCGCCACGGGACGAGTGGCGGTGAGCTTTTCGATGGTGGCGATATCGGCAATCGCCTGTGAGGTGTCGAAGACCTCGGTGTAGCCGCCGGTAAAGGCCCGGGCATAACGGTTCGCGAGCAGGCGGGCCCGCATGCCATCAGTGGTGGTCGCAAGCGCGGCTTTCAGCCTGTCACCCCATGTTGCGGCGATGGCGTTGATTCCGGCTTCCAGCGTGGCGCGCTCGATGACAGGCGTTTCGCCTTCATAGCGTCCAATGATGTAGTGAACACGAGCAAGCGATCCTTCGGGGAAGGACACGTAGGAGGCTGACAGCCGCCCATTGTAGACCTGCGCAAGGAAGTCCGCGACACGCGTGCGCACGTCGGTGTCGTATTTGTCGCGCGGAATGAACACGAGGATGGAGACGAAACGGTCGAACTTGTCGGCCCGAGCCAGCGCCCGCACGCGGGGGCGCTCATAAAGCATCAGGATCTCCATGGCGAAATCGTAGAGCGTCTCGGCTTCGACTTGGACGAGCTCGTCGCGCGGATATTCTTCGAGGACATGCAGGAGCGCCTTGCCGGAATGGCTGGCCGGCTCGAAGCCGGCGCGCTCGAGCACCTGCGCCACCTTGTGGCGGACGTAAGGGATTTGCCGCACCGAACGGGTATAGGCGCCGGAGGTGAACAGACCGACGAGGCGCAATTCGCCCTCGAGCCGGCCGTCGGACGTATAGAGTTTGATGCCGACATAATCCATGCGGACGCGGCGATGAACGCGGCTGCTCACATTGGCCTTGACGACGATGAGGAGGGTCGGCTCCCGCATGAATTCGCGGATCTCTGACGTCATCACGACCATTTCAGTGCCGCGGCGCAGGACCTTCACATCGGGATCGCCCAGGATGCCGAGGCCTTCGCCCGTACTAACGTCGTCCGACGCATCGCTGCCGGGCGAGAAGCGATATTCGCGCAGGCCCAGAAAGGTGAAATTGTCGGCGCAGAGCCATTGCAGGAACTGGTTGGCCTCGGCGACCTCGTCAACCGGCAGCGGCGGCGGATTGGAGCTGAAGGTCGTGATCGCCTGCTCGACGCGGGCGCGCATGGCTCGCCAGTCGGTGACGCAGGCGCGCACATCGTTGAGCGTCCTGGTGAAGCTGTCGATCAGCCTCTGGCGGTCGGCATCGGAATCGAGGCGAGTGATGTGCAAATGGATCAGGCTTTCGCGAGCGCCCTTTGACCCCTCGGGGAGCGTTTCGCCATAGAAATGCAGCAACCTACCTTGCCCGTCACGCTCCACGGCGATGATCGGGTGGGCGACCAGCGTCACCTCGATGCCCTGCTCGGCGAGTTCCGCCATGGCGGAATCGAACAGGAAGGGCATGTTGTCGTTGAGAATTTCGAGCACGGAAATCTCGCGTCCGTCCGGCATCATTGGATTGACGACGCGGATATCGGCACTCCCCGCCGTGCGTTGCTGCACATATTCCCAGGCCTCATCGGCCAGAAAGGCCAGTGAGGCGGCATCGTGGTTGGCGAGGTCCTCGATATTGGTGTGGTCGAACAGAAGCTCGGCAAAAGTTCGAGGTGTCTTGCCCGGTTGCACGCTTCCTGCAGCCTCACGGATCAGGGTTGCTCGGGCCTTGTCATCACGCCACGCCATAACGTCCTCCGTTTGCCGCGCCGTTTGACCTCAGACGCTATCGTCTGCCTGATTTTTTGAGTGCAATTCTTGGAGCGCCATTGTTCTAAACGAGACTGATGGCGTCCGCGAAAAACCCTCAGTGTCGGAGCCTCCTGGCTCTTGATGACAATGTCATTCCATTCCAGAAACATACCTCATGGCGTAGAGACCCGCGAGCGTGGCAAACTATCCCGCGCTGCAGCGCCATGTCGAAGTCGGGGCGGACGGCAAGGCCGTGTCTTAGTGATGGGCCGAAACGCTTTTGACGCACTCGGATAGCAGATCACCGGGCGCGGAATGGCTGACGTCGCCCAGACTGATCATGCCGACCATCCGCTTGCTCTTGTTGATGACCGGCAGCCTGCGGACCTTCAGGGTCTCCATGTGGTGCACCGCCTTTGCGAGGTCGTCGTCCTCCCGGCAACAATGGATGCCTTGGGTCATCACATCGCGCGCCGTCGTGCGTCGTGTATCGAAGCTGTCACTCGCAAGGCCTTTGCAGATGATATCACGGTCGGTCACCATGCCGATCAGTCGGTCGTCCTCTCCAATCGGAATGCAGCCGATGTCATGCCCCTGCATCAGTTTCGCCAGCTCAGTGACAGGGGTGTCAGGGCTGACCCAGTCGACGCCCTTGTGCATCACGTCTTTGACTTTCATGGCAAGCCTCCGCTTCTGGGCTTCAGTTGCATTGCTGTCGTGCAGCGTTGCCCCATTTTTCCCAACTATACAACCGATCGGGCGCGAGGCCGCGGAAGAAAACATCATTCCTGCATGATCGGACCAGTCGAACGCCCTTTGGTCGCCGCCACCCTCCTAAACAATTGATAGCGACTTCGTGACCAGGGTTCCCGCCCAAGATCGCAAAGGCAATGGGCCGTGCGCATCAGGGGCTCGATTCCCCTTGGGAGCATCGCAGTGCAACTTCTCGTTTGATCCCAATTTGCTTTTTTCCTTAGCGCGCAGGTGCGCTACGACCCGATGAGGGGGGGGTACATAAACGACAAGCTCGCTGTCCTTTTGTGAGATCAGCGCGGCTCAGGGCAAGAGTTCTCGATACAACCGCAGTATTTCAGAGCGGTCCGTCCCGTGCTCGGCAAATGAAAGCAACAGCTCCGCCCATCATAGTCGCCATCATGCGTGCAGAAGGTTGCGTAGGCCCGCCGACAGAGCCGACGTCAGCCTCAATGACCGAAAGAGTGAGTCTGATGAGCATCCCTCCCAGCAGCACAGCTCAACGCCTCGGCCTCGGCGCTTGCTGCGCCGGGGGCTACGGCGCTGCTCATTCGCGGAAAAGAACGTCTGTCGCTGCGATAGGTTCCACGTATCCCGTTCATCAGATTGCCGGGATCATGCAGAGTTTCTTCCCCAGGACCATGCGTCATCATTTGCTGCGCTGCACGAGTCCGGTTCTGGACCCCAAGACGACATCCGCGCCCTGAGCAAGATCTTGCCAATGCATCCAGGAGTTTGCCGGAATTCGATTGTGGCGAGCCATGACTCAGAGGAGGCTCTTGCAAATGCCTCGCGCCCGGATGCAGACTGCGCGCGTGATAGGTGTCACATCCGCAGTTCTTTGGTGCGACTGGGTCACGGTCGAACCGAGCAAGAGGGGATGACGCCATGCGAGAAATCGAAATCCATAGCTATGCCCGGCAGTTACTAGAAGCCCATGGCTTCAAGGCCATTGCGGAAGCTGCCCACAATGCCATCGAGCTCGAAGCCAAGGGCGATGTCGAACTCGCCAGAACCTGGCGGCATATCGAAGACGCCATGAAGCTTATGCGAGGGCCGCACCAGAGCTGAGCTGTCGGTCAACTGAATGCGAGGGCCGCCGTGCCGGATCGCCGCTGAACCGGCATGGCGGCGCTGCACGTGCAAGCGGGCAAAATCTCAAACCGCGAAGGGCAACACGATCTCAATGCGCGCTTCTCCACTTAAGGAGTGAAGCCATGGTTCTGAATTGTACGACGGCCGAAGATCTCGCTAAGGCGATCAAGGACGAAAAGGCCCAGATGATCGATCTGCGATTCACCGACTTGCCTGGGGTATGGCAGCATTTTTCCATCCCGCCGAGCGCGGCAACTGCCGATACTTTCGACGAGGGCATTGGATTCGACGGCTCCTCGATCCGCGGCTTCCAGGAGATCCAGGAAAGCGACATGCTGGTTGTCCCGGATCCGACGACGGCCTTCTTCGACCCATTTAGCCCGGCAAAAACACTGGTCCTGATCTGCAACATCAGAGACCCGGTTACCGGTCAATCCTATAATCGCGACGCCCGCTACATCGCTCAGAAGGCCGAGACCTACCTGACCGGCACCGGCCACGCCGATACGAGCTACTTCGGCCCCGAAGCCGAGTTCTTCGTATTCAATGATGTGCGCTACGGACAGGACATCAATTACGCCTTCCACGAAATCGATTCCAGCGAAGGCAGTTGGAACACCGGCAGGGACGAAGAGCCGAATCTAGGCCATAAGCCGCGCCCCAAAGAGGGATACTTTCCCGTTCCTCCGACCGACAGTATGCAAGGGCTCCGCACCGAAATGGTGCTGACGATGGAGGAGCTGGGAATAAAGATCGAAGCCCATCACCACGAGGTCGCGACAGGCGGCCAGAACGAAATAGACATGCGCTTCACCACGCTGACCCGCATGGCCGACAACCTGATGATCTACAAATACGTGGTCAAGAACACGGCCCACAAGAAGGGCATGACAGCGACGTTCATGCCAAAGCCGCTGTTCGAGGACAATGCCTCGGGGATGCACGTTCATCAAAGTCTATGGAAAGGCGAGACCAATCTGTTCTACGATAAAGGTGACTACGCCGGGCTGAGTAAGCTCGGCCGCTACTATATCGGTGGACTGCTAACCCACGCCTGGGCGTTATGCGGGCTTTGTGCCCCGACCACGAACTCTTATCGGCGTCTGGTGCCGGGTTACGAAGCTCCCATCAACCTGGTCTATTCCCAGCGTAATCGCTCGGCCTGCTGCCGGATTCCGATGTATTCGTCGAACCCGCGCGCAAAGCGCGTCGAATTTCGTTCGCCGGATCCTTCCTGCAATCCCTACCTGGCCTTCACCGCGATGCTGATGGCCGGCCTTGACGGCATCACCAACCGGATCGATCCGGGCAGCCCGATCGATAAGAATCTCTACGACCTCCCGCCCGAGGAGGCGAAGGACGTGAAATCGACGCCGGGCTCGCTGGACCAGGCGCTTGACGCCCTCCAACGCGACCACAAATTCCTGCTACGCGGCGATGTCTTCACCGCCGACGTGATCGAAACCTGGCTCGATTACAAGCGAAAAAGGGAGGTCGACGCCATCCGGCTGCGCCCTCATCCTTATGAGTTCCATCTCTACTACGACATCTGATTGCCTGTAATGGGATTTGCGGCGTGGGCGGCAGCTGAGAACCCGGTCGGCCAGGGCCTTCGGGCGGAGGCTGTTCTGGAGAGTTGGTGCCCGTCCAGGCAAGTTTGTCGCCAGCTACGCCGCCATGGACATTACGGGCACGCTTGAATCACAAGTCCTTCGCGCCCAAATCTTTCTACGGACTTCCAAGAGAGGAGAATTCAGCTCAGCACGCAACACAATAGGGAGGAAAGACCATGGCTCGCATAAGTCGGCGTAAGCTTCTTAAGCTTTCCGGCGGCGGTGCACTCGCGGCGAGGGTGGGGGGACTAGCGTCAATTCTTGCCCTGAGGCAGGCGCCCGCCTACGCCCAGGCCACCACGCTTCACTGGCTGCGGTGGAACGATTTTGTCCCGGCCTCCGATACCCTTCTCGTGAAAGAGATTGTCCCCGAATGCGAGAAGGCGCTCGGCATCAAGCTGACGATCGAGATGATCAACGGCAATGACATTCAGGCGCGCACCACCTCGGCGATTCAGTCCGGCACTGGACCGGACGTGATCTGCGCGCTCAACAACTGGGCGCAGCTCTATCCCGAGAGCGTGGTCGACGTGAGTGATGTGGCCGAGGAGATCGGCAAGGCGCAAGGCGGCTTCTACGAGGAATCACGCGTCGTCGCTAATGACGGCAAGAATTGGATCGCGGTACCTTGGTGTGTGCTCGGCGCGCAATTGGCTTACCGCAAGTCTTGGTTCGCCGAGATCGGCTACGACCCGCCGAAATTCCCGCAAACTTGGGAGGAGTATCGCGAGGTCGGCAAGAAGCTCAAGGCCAAGGGCCGGCCCATGGGGCAGGCGGTCAGCCACAGCTTCGGCGACCCGCCGACTTATGCCTATCCGTATCTTTGGTCGTGGGGCGGCAAAGAGGTCGAAGCGGACGGCAACACGGTAGTGCTGAACTCCAAGGCGACGGTCGATTCCGTCAAGTTCGCCGTCGGCTTCTGGAACGACGCTTATGACGAGGGAGGGCTCGCATGGGACGACAGCAGCAACAACCGGGCTTTCCTTGCAGGCACCATCAGCTGTACCTTGAACGGCGCCTCGATCTATCTCGAGGCCAAACGCAAGCCTGACACCTATCTTACCGAAAGCGGCACCCCGCTCTGGCAGGATATCCTGCACGCGCCACTGCCCAAGGGCGTTGAGGGCCAGTTCGGCTATCACCTGCCAATGTCGAACATGCTGATGAAGTATGTGAAGGACCCAAAGGTCGGCAAGGAGTTCCTGCGCTGGATCAATTCGAAACCCGTCTATCAGGCGTGGTTCGATTCGCAGCAGGGCTATTCCGTTGGGGCGACCACGGTTTGGGAGAAAGACAAGCTCTGGGACAAGGACCCCGTGATGCTTCCCTTCCGGACGGCGGCGCGGGCCGGACGTTTCCCCGGCTATGCGGGACCGGCCGATCGGCACGCAGCCGAGGCGCTGAGCAAGTACATCATCGTCGACATGACTGCCAAGGCGATACAAGGCATGCCGGCGCAAGACGCCGTGAAATGGGCGCACGAGGAGGTCGCGAGGATCCACGCCTAGAGCATGATCTAGACCCTAACGGCCGCGTTGGCGCAGAGTGGGGCGCGGCTCTCCGAAAAGATCATGTTCAGACGGAGAGCGAGATGACCAGGCGAAGTAAAGGCATTCCACTCTAGGACCCAGACGCGGAGGCGGAGCCGCCCGATTTCGCCGAGCGCCAGACGGTAGAGGAAAGCAGAGCGGGCCGCGGTCGACAGGAGCTGAAATGGCCGTCAGCGATCTCGCAACGACATCGGACACCTATGCGGGCTCCGCGCGCCGGTGGCCGATCACGCGCCTTCTCGAGGACGAGCGCTGGCTCGCGTTCGTCTTGCTTCTGCCGACCATGGTCGTGCTCGGCCTCTTCATTGCCTACCCGTTCGTCAAGGGCGTGCTGCTGTCGGTCACGGACGCCAAGGTTGGCGTACCGGGCAGTTTTGTCGGGATGCAGAACTTCGTTCTGCTCCTGAATGACAGCATCTTCCGCGTCGCGGTGTGGAACACGGTCGTCTATACGGCGGTGACGACCGTCTTCAAGCTCGCTCTCGGCCTCTGGCTCGCGCTTCTCCTCAATCGCCACTTCAAGGGGAAAGCCCTCACACGTGCCTTCATCCTTCTGCCGTTCATCATCCCCACGGTGCTGTCGACCTTCGCATGGAAGTGGATGTTCGATCCCACTTTCAGCGTGATCAACTGGACGCTATTCAGGTTCGGCCTCATCGGCAGCCGGATCAATTGGCTGGGTGATCCGAACCTGGCGCTGATCTCTGTGATCATCGTCAACATCTGGCGCGGTGTGCCGTTCTACGCGATCAGCCTCCTAGCTGGTCTGCAGACGATCAATCCGGAGCTGCACGATGCCGCGGCGATCGACGGCGCAAGGCCCTGGCAACGCTTCTGGTACGTGACGTGGCCGCTGCTCCTGCCGGTCACGATGGTGGTGGTTCTATTCTCGGTCATCCAGACTTTCGCCGATTTTCAGCTCGTCTATGTGCTGACTGGGGGCGGACCTGCCAACGCCACCCAACTCTTCGCGACCTATGCCTACCAGATCGGCGTCGGCACCGGGCTCTTGAGCCAGGGCGCGGCGATCTCGCTCGCCATGTTCCCAGTGCTGTTCGTTGTGGTGATCGCGCAGCTCCTGTACATCCGCCGGGTGGAGACCCTTTGAGCCATGATCGAGGGTGCAAAATGGCGGCGCTGGGTCTTTTTCTACATCCCGTTGGGCGCCTTTATCCTCACGCTGTTGTTTCCGTTCTACTGGATGATGGTCACCGCGGTACGGCCCGACAATGAGCTCTACCGTCCCTGGAGCGCGCCGAACTACGCACCGTTCTG
>Ga0210401_10000365_pt1 | contig 56111 bp, 47 predicted proteins | sample IncBWH32MmetaG_FD_150866 | JGI IMG/M metagenome (GOLD analysis project Ga0210401, IMG submission 150866) | Forest soil microbial communities from Barre Woods Harvard Forest LTER site, Petersham, Massachusetts, United States - Inc-BW-H-32-M | ecosystem: Environmental > Terrestrial > Soil >...
CGGCCCGAACTCCACCTGCGCGTGCTCGGTAATTTCGTTCAGCAGACGCGTCATCTTCGCGCGTCCCACATCCTGGTGAGCCATTTCGCGGCCGCGATGAAAAATCATGGCCTTCACTTTGTGGCCCTCGCCCAGGAAGCGGATGATCTGGTTTTTGCGCACCTGAAAATCGTGCTCGGCGGTCGAAGGACGGAATTTCACTTCCTTGATGTGCGAGCTTTTCTGGTGCTTCTTCGCTTCGTGCGATTTTTTGTTCGCCTCGTACAGGAACTTCCCGTAGTCCACCAGCTTGCAGACGGGCGGCACCGCCGTCGGCGAAATCTCCACCACGTCCAGCCCGGCTTCGCGCGCCGCCTTCATCGCGTCGATCAGGGTCATCACTCCAAGCTGGTTCCCTGCCTCGTCCACCACGCGGACTTCCCGAGCGCGTATGCGCTCGTTCACCTTGAGACCACTACCCGGTCCACCCCGTTCTGCGATAAACCCACCTCCCGGACACGCGATTGTCCTCCTCGCTGCCCGTTCGCCCGCCCTGCCTCCCAGCCCATAGACAGAAAATCCCGCCAGGAGGGGCGGGCCGCAAAGTATAGCACGCCTTCCCGCCATGTTGAACAAGCCAGGCGTCGCATCATCAGCGAATCAGCGCGCGCCTGTCATCCCGAGCGCAGCCGAGGGACCTCTCTTCATCGTTCGGCCTTAGCGCTCGTCATCCCGAAATCGATAGTAAGAGTAGTTCGAAAAAGCCAGCGACCGTTATCTCGAAGCCGATTATGCTCGAAACTGTACCGACGATATCTCTCAAACGGTATGGTCCAACGGCAACCCCACGCGCGAGAGGTAATTTGCAAATCGACTGCTTAGGTGCTCTAGGTAAGGACTATTCAGGCAGCAGCGGCGCCCCACACCCATCCTAAGCTGTGTGTACAATTCATCGGTAAATATTGAGAAGTGACGCTTGAAATCAATTCCCATAGCTGGCAGTCCCTGTCCCGCAGCATCACTTGTCGGCGAAACCTGGCTGAGTACATGGTATCGTTCGTCTTTATTTTGAATAATTCTCTTCCAGATATCCTTACCTTTCGGCACTAGCGTTAGCAACTCGTCTGCCGTTATTACTTCGCACAGGAGCACGCTCGGCAGGATCTTGTCCGAAGACGGATCAACCTCATCGGCAATTCTTGAACTCCGGAATTCGTAATCTCTCTCTAGATCGCAGTCCTGTGAAATGATGATTGCGAGCGGATGCCTGATTTCACTGATCTCCGGCGCGATGTTCGGCAAAAGGCTTCGAAGGGTTCTGCGCCGTTGTATGACGGAGGCAAGTATCTCCGACTGACGCAACGGACCTGTTGGAGGACTCGTGCAGAAGATGCGGTCAATCAAAATTGGCTGCGCGGGAACGGAAGCGTCACTTGAAGGTCCGGGCGAGAACGCATCTACTTGCGCCGGCTCGTCCTTGAGAGGTGAAGCTGGGTCGTTCGAGAACGGCACATCTTGCCTCGCCTAGTCTTCTGCTACGTGGAAGACGGGGCGCTCGTAAGTCGAGCCTTCACTTGCTGGGTAAACCTCGTCGGCGCTTAAGGCCCTAGAACTCTGGCCGGAAAGCTTAGTTTGATATGAGTAGTCCTCCGCGAGCGATTCAAAGACACCGACCACCGCTTCATCTGGGAGTCTGCTCAAAATGAAGTGACACGCTAGTTTCATCAAGGTATTGCGATCGTATTGGGGTATTCCGGGCGTCGTTCTAAGGACGACGCCATGAAAAAAAGTCGCGCCCGTTCCTTCTTGATTGGAAGTCCAGCCCACTGTCTTCGTCGGGACGGACAAAAAATTACACCGCTCGGGGTTCCATGGCGTCGTGAAGTCGTTGTGAAATAGTCCAGCGGAACAATCGTCCAGACTGCCTGTTGAAATAATTGAGTATGGCCATGGCATCTTGACTCTCCGTTCGGTCAGTCGCATAGAAGTCACTGTCAATAATGTAACAGATTTCTCCATCTTTTTTGGCAAAACCGTGCTGAATTGTAACTTTCGCTCGGCCATCCTGAAGACCCACAACAATCTGCCGCCCTAACCCTTCGATGTGAGGCCCTATGCGGGAATGCAGTTCTCCGGCAAGATCACGAGAAAGCAGCTCAACCCAAGGGACTTCACGAAGCCCCAACAAAGACCGCCTAATGAGGTCCCGGTACCGCAGGCCAACGCGAGTGAAGAACGGCGGACGATAAATCTCGACCAGTAGATCCAGGGCAGATTGCAAGTGAGACCTGAAGTCCTCCCAGCGAGAGTAATTCTTGCAGGTCAGCGCAAGTGACTCATGGGTTAGAGTCACGACCCATTGTTCGTCCTCGGATAAAAATTCGTGCGCCTTCACAGATGGAAGTGGAAGCATTCCTTCAATAATACTTGATATGTCTCGCGGGAGTCCTACCCCAAGGGCTAAGGGTGCAGGTTCGCGATAGAGAGGGTAATCGCTACGCAGTTTGTCCTGGAAACGAGCCGGTGCCTCAGAGCTTATCTTAAGTATTGGGGGGAACCGAAGCTGGCAGATAACCAGATCTAAGGGAGTCTTCTCATAAACGACGCGCTCAGAGTCTTGAAACGGAGAGGGGTCGTCAACGACTGGCCTAAATCGTGGCTGCTCGACCTTGACTGGCGTGTTCATGACCTAACTCGTGAGATGCCTCGCCGCTGACCTACGTATCGACCTTTGCTCAGCCGAACATGACAGGAAAGAGGCACGGAATGCGGCCACCAGTCGTCGCCTTCGGTCGAGAGACTATCACAGGCCGCAGCCGACGCCAATCAGGGAAACGCGGCAGACGCAGAATGACCACACATGATCGCGACGGGCGGGCGGTTCACCCTTCGCAGCGCAGCGTTCGAACAGTACACGAAGTCAATTCGCGCCACGACCAAACAACGCTGAGTGGCGCGTCCTTGCGGTTCTTGCAAGGGTGCGGATTCTTCTTGTGTCTCGCCCCGTCTCTTCAGTTCCTCCACGGTCGGCGGCAACTCCCTCTGAAATGTCTCTGGTTGGGTACGCGGGTACAGCTGTACTTTCTTCAGCACTCAGGACAGTTTCAATTCTCCTCCGGCGTGCTAATCTGATTCCGGCGCATGTTTCTCAAGCGCCGCCAAGCTTTTCCCCGCGAGTGACTCGCAACCCGCAGTAAAAAAAGAACAAAAGAACGAAAAGTAAGGACGGAAGAAAGATGCTAGACGGAAGAGCCTATTACGGGGCCGCGCCTTGTAGGGCGCGGTTTCAACCGCGGCACAAAGACCGCTGGGCGAAGTGCTACCTTGCTGCCGCAGGCGCACTTGCTCTTCACCGCGCGAACGCGCGCGCCGGAAGCTGCCGGCCCTATTCGCCGCCGCGAATCGCGAGGCGCGATGTTGCTTGCCCTCGCAAACCGGCATCCGCATGTCTGATTACGCGCCGAAGGATTCTGCGGGGCGCGCACCTCGAAGACTCGCTCCAAACGCATCTGAAACTCGCATTTCTAATCGACAGAGGCTACCAATTAGAAATCGATCTAATCAATTCAGAATCAGCGAGATCCACTTTTCTAATCGTCGCTGAATCGCGATTTTCCCTTTTCGCTGCTTTGACGAAACTCAGCGCGCAGCAGCGCTCCTTTTCCAGTGCCACGCGATCGGCGCGAAAAGCTTATTCCTCAGAGGAAATCCTTCTTTCTGGCTTGGAAGAAGAACGCCGAGCCGAGGATCAGCGCGATTGTGGCGAACTCGCCGAGCAGCAGCGCGGACGCTGCCGGCGTCCACTGGACGCTCGATCCCTCCATGCCTTTGGCGATGCTGGCGATGTGCGCCACCCAATAGCCGACGAAATTCAGAGCGACGTTTCCCACCAGGATCGCGCCGATCGTCCAGCCCTGCGATTCGCTAATCAGCGCCACGGCGACGATGAGGCAAGTGCTCACCAGGATTTCGACGGACATAAGCGCGGTGAACGGGATGAGGCCCATGCTCTTCCCGGGCGGGTACGCCAGCAACGCGATACTGCCGAGCGTCAGCACCAGCCACGGCACCAGAAACATCAGCAGATTGGCGAGCAATTTTGCGGCGGTGTATTCGCGGTAGGAAATCGGCAAACTCATGATGAACGCGAGCGTCTGCTCTTTCCGTTCCGTCACCATCGTGGTGCTGGCGATGTGCGCGCCGGCGACGATGAGCACGGTTACCAGCAGAATCAGGCCGAGCATGAACGCGGCTTTGTTGCCGGTCGCGATAATGCCGAGACTGACCACGCCGCCGGCAAGCGATGCGAGAATCGCCCAGCGCAGCAAATACCAGTCCTTCATAATCAGAATCTTCACCATGGAATAGTTCATACGGTTTGTCCTTCCCTTCGGCTTTGTACGTTCGCGACGAAAATTTCTTCGAGCGTCATGCTATCCACCGCTTGCACCGTGGCTCCGGTGCTCTGGCACGCCGAAAGCATGGCGGGCTCGAAGCTGTTGGTGGTCAGGACGGGAAGCCGGCCGCTGCCGCCGATCTCGACGATTCCCGGAACCCGCGGCAAAGCCGCGTCCGGTGGAAGTACGAGCCGCAAGCGGCGCCAGCGGTCGAGGAAAACTTCTTTGTCAGCGGAGTCGATGATGCGGCCGCGGTCGATGAACGTGATCTGGTCGGAAATTTGTTCCACGTCCAAAGTGTTGTGCGACGAGAAGAGAATCGTGCGCTCCTGGTCCGCAAGCACGGCCATGAGTTCGCTGATAACTTCGTGGCGCGCCACCGGATCGAGTCCGGTGGTTGGTTCGTCGAGGACCAGCAAGCGTGGACTCCGCGCGAGCGCCAGCAGCAATGCGGCCTTTACGCGCTGTCCGTGGGACAGCCCTTTGATTTTTTGTTCGGGCTTGAGGTCGAAGCGCTTCAGTAAGCTTTCGGCGTACGGCTGGTCCCAATGCGGATAGATCGAGCGGATGAACTCCATGTGCCACGCGAGCGACGCGGCGCCGTAGAGGCGCATGTCTTCCGACACGAAGCCGATGTCGAGTTTCGCTGCGGCCTGCTCGGCGGGCATCGCGTGGCCGAGGACGCGCACCGCGCCGCGGTCCTGATGGACGAGGCCCATCAGGATGCGGATGGTTGTGGACTTGCCGGCGCCGTTCGCGCCGATGAAGCCCATGATGCTTCCCGCGGGAAGCTCGAAGCTGATGTTGTCGAGCGTGAAGTGGCGATATTTCTTGCTCACTCCCTGGAACTGGACGGAAAGATCGTTCATAGAGTCTCCTTCGTGACGCGTCCGGTAGTGAGCCGTTCGCTGGCTTCGCGCAATCGCGCGGCGAGTTCTTCGGGCGTGAGGCCGAGTAACGCTGCGAGCCGTACAACTTGGTCGAGATGTTCTGTGAATTCCTGGTCGTATAGCCGTGGACTTAGCTCCGGATCGGGGGCGACAATCGATCCTTTGCCCTGTTGCGTGACGATGACGCCTTCGCGCTCCAGTTCCAGGTACGCCCTCTTCACCGTGATCACGCTCACGCGCAGCGCCACCGCAAGCTGGCGAATCGAAGGAATCTCTTCGCCCGGTACCCATTCGCCGACGGCTACGCGCTGCCGGATCTGCTCCATAATTTGCAGATACATCGGCCGGCCGTCAGACTGCGAGATAACGAGGTCACTGTGCATATGACTATACTGAGTATACACAGTTGTAGATCCATGTCAAGCCTTAGTTTCTCGCCGGTTTTGGGACCAAGGACACGAACGCGTCGGCCAGATCGCACCGGCAGGGCGTTGCAAACCCTAGCTAGGAAATTGGGAGGTGCTCGATCTGGCCACGGTTGCTCTGAGTCCAAGTGGCAATCAATAGGAAAGTTTCGGGAACCAATCTTCGCGGCCTTCGGGCAAGAGGTCGAGGAGGTTCCAGACTGGGCAGAAGAGGTCGATGCCCCGGTGATTTGGGTTGTTGTTCGCGCCGGGGCGAAGCGAGGCCTCGGTGGTGTAGAAATGATGGATCTTGCCGCCCGGTTCGCGGCTGAAGACGCTGACGCCCGGATGTTGTCCTCGTTCATCTTCCACGTGAAAATCGGCGTTAAAAGTCGACCGGCCGCTCGATAGCAACCGGATTTTGTCCCAGCCCCGCTGCCGCGCTAGGTCCCGGAGTTTTGCGATATCGACTTTGGCGACCAGTACAAAATTTACTTTCTGGCTGACGTGAGGAGCGATGGCGTTGTATCCGTCGGCCCACATGCTGCACATCGGACAAGGAGACTTGGCGTTCGGCGCGTACATCATGTGATCGACGATGAGACGGTCTTTACCTGGCGCGAACAGCCCGGACAGGCGAACTTCCTTGAAATTGGCGGGAGAATCATCGCGTATGTCGGCCGGGCCTTCGCGAAAAACGTAGTCGGTAGCAACCGGCGCGCCCATGGGAAGCTGCCGTCGAAGAGCGGCAACAGTCTCGCGCTGATCTTTCAGAGCGATTTCTGCTTCGAGTAATTTGTCCCGCAGCTTCCGATACTCATCGCTCTCACCTTGAAACTTAACGGCTGGCGTCATGATCCGATTCCTCCACCGCTATGTTAACAAAGGACACTTTGTTCAGAAGTGAGCAATTTTGACCAGTATCGGAGATCGGATCGAAGGTACGTTCCAGAAGAGAATCCCTGATTTCCTTTGGCCTCCGAAAGCGGCCTTGAGATCGCGGTTTTCCCGTTTGAAAAACGAAAGGGCGGCTTCTGGATGGGCAAGCACTGATGCGAATTCTGCTTTATAACCCCGACAATGGTGTCACGCGCAATTTCATGCCGCATCTTTGGATGTTTCTGCTCCAGGCGTTGACGCCGCCCGGGCACGAAGTGCTGCTGATCGACGGCAACGCGCAGCCGATGGACGAAAATGGCGTCGCGCGATTCGTGCGGGAAAACAATATCGGGCTTGTGGGAATCGGGGCAATGACGCGGATGATCGCGAAAGCGTACCGCGTGGCGGATGCCGTCCGAGCGACGGGCGTGCCGGTGGTGATGGGAGGACCTCACGTTACGGAAGAAGCCGACGAGGCGCTCGGGAGGAACGGCGGGCCGCGTCATGCGGACGCTGTAGCGCTTGGCGAGGCGGACGAGACGTGGCCGAAAATCGTGGCAGATGCTGCGCGCGGAAAACTTAAGGATATCTACGCGCCGGTGGATGAGTTTGGGCAGGATCGCAAGCCCTCGCTTCAGGCGTATCCAACGATTCCGTGGAACACGATAAACCTGGACCAATTCAATTTGCTTCCAAAAATGGTAAAGGGCATGCTCCAGCGCGTCGGGGAAGGCTGGGGGACGTTTCGGATTGTGCCGGTCGAGTCGGGGCGCGGATGTCCTTATGGATGCGAGTTCTGCACGGTGACCGGATTTTTTGGTGACTCGATCCGGTTTCGCACCAACAAGAGCGTGGTGGATGAGCTGCTGCTACTGAAGGCTCGCGCGCGGAGCGAGGGCGGCCAGATTGCGGTGTTTTTTATTGATGACAATTTCGCTATCAATGTGAAGCGCACGAAATCGTTGCTTCGAGACATTATTGCCGCCGGCGCGCAGGTGCACTGGGTTGCGCAGATCAGCGCCAATTTGTTGCGCGATGAAGAACTCGTTGACCTGATTGCGGCCTCGGGCGGCAAGTGGGTTTTTATCGGCATGGAGTCCATCGACCCCGCGAACCTCGCCAGCGTGAACAAGGGATTCAACAAGCCGGGCGAATATGCGGCTGTGCTCGAGAGGCTTGCGCAGCGGAACGTTTATGCGATCACTTCCTTCATTTTTGGAATGGACAACGACACGCCGGGCGTTGCGGAACGGACGCTTCAGGAGATTCGCACTTGGCCCCCGGGCTTGCCGATCTTTGGCTTGCTCACGCCTTTACCTGCGACGCCGCTTTACAAAAGGCTTGAGGCTGCGGGGCGACTGACGCGGCCGAAACATTGGCAGGAATTCATTCCGTTCGCAATGGCGCACACCCCGCTGAAGATGACGATCGAGCAGGCTCATGCGGAAGTGAAGTACGGATGGGCAAGCTCTTACAGCGCGGAGGCGATTGGTCATGCCGTTGATTCACTCGGCACGAAGCCGCTCGGCTATCGCATTAATATTTTCCTGGCGCGGATATGTTTCCGGGGAATTTATTTTCCGCAGATGGGCTTGTGGGCCTGGCTGAAGTTGATTTCTCAAAATCGACGTACGATTTCCAGTCTCGTGAGGGAAGGGTTTGCTACGTGGCGTCATCACCCTGTGCCAGACGCTCGAGCTAGCGCTTAGTGTGAGCCCCGCATTTATGCGCGGGAGGAGCGTATTAACACTGGAGAAATCCCGGGGCTAAAGCCCATTTTCGAGATGGAGCTCTTTTCCGCTGGACTGAAATCCAGCTCCCTGCTAAAGCAGGGAGCTCCCACCTAAAATACCCGAACGTCTACCGCAGGAAGCGCCCTACGAGGAAAATCCGACGCGAGTTTGCTTTTGGAGCTTCGGTTACGAAGTTGCGCGGGTGTCGATTTCGGCGCGCAGGTCGGCGATGAATTGATCCAAGGGGCGCGGCCCCAGGTCGCCGTTGGAGCGATGGCGAACCGAGACGGAGCCTGCCTCGGCTTCTTTGCCGCCGATGACTAGCATGTAGGGGATTTTTTCCAGCTGGGCGTCGCGGATTTTTGCCTGGAGCTTTTCGTTGCGGTCGTCGAGATGTGTGCGGAAGCCCGCGTCCTTTAGTTGCTTGGTCACCTTTTGGGCGTAGTCGATTATTTTTTCGCTCAGCGGCAGGACTGTTGCCTGCACCGGAGCGAGCCATGCTGGAAACGCGCCGGCATAGTGCTCGATGAGCACGCCGAAAAAGCGTTCGACTGAACCCCAGAGCGCGCGATGGACCATCAGCGGCTGATGGCGGGCGCCGTCTTCGCCGACGTATTCGAGGTTGAAGCGGCGCGGCAAATTAAAATCGAATTGCACGGTGGTGAGCTGCCAGGGACGTCCGATCGCGTCGACGAGCTTCACGTCAATTTTCGGGCCGTAGAATGCGCCCTCGCCGGGAATGATTTTGTGCGGCACGTTCATGCGTTTCAAAGTGTTCATGAGCGCATTTTCGGCGTGCCGCCACTCTTCCGGAGTTCCGGGATAATCCTGGGGCCGCGAAGGGTCGCCCGCCGAAAGCTCGACTTCGTAGCGGTCGAAGCCGAAGACGCGCAGAACCTCCCAGGCGAACTCGACGCAATCCTGAATTTCCTTTTCGATTTGGTCCGGCATGCAAAAAATGTGCGCGTCGTCCTGAGTGAATCCGCGGACGCGCAGCAGGCCGTGAAGAACGCCCGAGCGCTCGTAGCGATACACGGTGCCGAGTTCGGCGAGCCGAACGGGCAATTCTCGATAGCTGCGCAGCCGCGATTTGTAGATCAAGATATGGCCCGGGCAATTCATGGGCTTGAGCTGGTAATCGTCTTTTTCTACTTCCATCGGGCCGAACATGCTCGCGCGATAGAAATCCGTGTGGCCGCTGATTTCCCAAAGATGCAAGCGCATGATGTGCGGAGTGTAAACGAGATCGTAACCGTGGCGAATCAGCTCGTTCCGCAGCCAGTCTTCCATTTGCTTGCGAATGACGCCGCCCTTCGGATGCCAGAAGATCAGGCCGGGGCCGGCTTCGTCCTGAATGCTGAAGAGATCGAGTTCCTGGCCGAGTTTACGATGGTCGCGGCGCTTAGCTTCTTCGAGCTTGTGCAGATATTCGTCGAGCTCCTTTTGATCGACGAAGCATGCGCCGTAAATCCGCTGCATCTGCGGATTGCCTTCCTGTCCTTTCCAGTAGGCGCCGGCGACGTTCATCAACTTGAAGGCCTTGATGCGGCCGGTGGAAGGGATGTGCGGGCCGCGGCAGAAGTCGATGAACTTTCCGGTGGTGTAGAAGGAAACCATCGGTTCCTGGGCTTTTTCTTCCACCAGCTCACATTTGAATTCCTGATTGCTTTTGCGGTAGAGCTCGAGCGCCTCGGGCTTGGGAATCATCTTGCGCTCGTTGGGGAAGTCTTTGGCGGCCAGCTCGTGCATTTTGGCTTCGATTTTTTCGAGATCTTCTTGAGTAAAGGGCTCGGCGCGGACGAACTCGTAGAAGAAACCGTTGTCGATGGGCGGGCCGATGCCGAGCTTTACGTTGGGATAAAGTTCGAGCACGGCAGCCGCAAGCAGATGCGCGGCGGAATGGCGGAACACCTGCACCGCGTCGGGATCTTTCGCGGTGAGAATCGAAAGCTTCGAATCGTGTTCGAGCGGGCGCGAGAGATCGACTAGCTCGCCGTCGGCGCGCGCTACCAGAGCTTCTTTCGCCAGGCGCGGCGAAATCTGGCGAGCGATGTCGGCGGCCGAAGTGCCGCGCGGCACGTCGCGGGTGGCGCCGTCGGGCAGGGTGATTTGAATGGTTTCCATGCGCGTTCTTCTCTCGATGCGGAAACCACTAGCTTACTGGCGCATGTGGAGACGGTCAAGACAAGACGGGGGTGAGCCACGGCGTGCCCTCCGAAGCTGAACTGCCGGGCGCGCTCGTTAGTCGCTCTAATCGGGGAAGTCGCTGAGGACAACTTCTTCTTCGCGGATCGTGGGGAAGCCCTCGGAGAACGCGAGAGCGCGCGACACTGCTTGATAGAAGTAGAGATTTCTTTCGCTGGCGAGCAATTCTTCTTCGGAGTCCCAGACGGTCATAACGCGCAGGTCCGGTGAACTGTTTCCCGGAGTGCGCAGCACCATGAGCGCCACGAAGCCGCGTTGATCGTGCATCAGCGGGACCGAACCGGTAAGCGCCTCGATGAATTCTTCCTGCTTGCCGGGCTTGACTTGGTATTGAGTGACGCGTGCGTACATAACCGCCTCCTGCAATCGCGCGGGAAGGGGGCCGTGAGGCGGACAGTCTAGCGCCAAATGGCTGATGAAGGAAGCTCTGCAATCCTCTTGAGAAATGAGTTGGCCAGGCTGGCGGAATCGCAAACTCATGTAAGGGGCTAAAGAATAGTCACGCCGGGCAGACCTTGAAAGGCGGAATCTCCGGTGACCAGTTGCGCGGCATGTGTTTGTGCCGTGGCATAGATAATGGCATCGGCCATTGACAGGCGATGTTCCAGACTGAGGCTCGCCGCAACGAGAGCGATCTCTTCGTCGAGGGCCACCACGACGCACCGGAACGCTTGCGATACGAATCGATCCGCGATCGTCTTTCCTCGTTCGCGCGACAACTTCTTGCACACCTCGTAGAGGACGATTGTAGGGACCAGAAGAAAATCTTGCCGATGAAGGTAGGGCTCGAAATCGCCTGCTTTTGCTCCGTCGCCGAAGTACTCTATCCAGCCGGATGAATCGACGACCAAGAAATCAGAAGCGGTCGTTGCGGTCACGGTCGGTGGGCTCCCAGCGAATCCCTTTGGCTATTCCGCGCAGTTCCTTTATCGAGCGCGGCGGATCAAGATGAAGGTTTCCGTCGTAGGCGTAGGCGAGAAGTTCCTGCCCGACCTCGATTTTCAATTCCTCGCGGACGGCTTTCGGGATTACGACCTGATACTTAGGCGAAACCTTCACCTTGATTTTTTGCATCGGGAGACCTACGTTAATTATATCGATGCGCCGTGTGTATGTCAAATTAGCATCGATCTTTCATATGTAAAACCACGGATGGGATGGTTTGGCTTGCGTCCTTCAGGATTTATTGCGCGGGTGCGGAGAGCGACCGGCGGCTATTTCTTACGCGCTTGTTCGAGCCTGTCCCAGTCCGCATCGGTTAGATCGACGAAGTCATTGAATTCACCGGCGCCGCGCAACCACAGGCCGCCGTCGATCGTAACGCATTCACCGTTTACGTAATCCGCCTGATCGCTCAATAGATACGCGGCGAGGTTTGCGAGCTCCTCGTGGCGGCCGAAACGCTTCATGGGGTGAGAATTTTTCGCATGCTCTTCGAATTCTTTCGAAGGCATCAAGCGCGAAAACGCGCCTTCGGTAGGAAATGGCCCCGGTGCAATGGCGTTCAATCGGATCCGATGACGCGCCCACTCGACTGCGAGCGAGCGGGTCATCGCGAGCACGCCGGCCTTCGCGCAAGCGGAAGGCACGACAAAACCGGAGCCGGCATTCGTTGCAGCGTACGTGGTGACGATGTTCAAGATGTTGCCCGGCTGCTGTTCCGCGATCCATTTGCGTCCGAGCGCGAGCGTGCAATAAAAGCTTCCCTGAAGGACGATTCCGATCACGGCGTTGAAGGCGTTCGGTGAAAGCTTCTCGGTGCGCGCGATAAAGTTTCCGGCGGCGTTGTTGACCAGCGTGTCCACGCGCCCGAATTCCTTCTCCGCCGCCGCGATAGTTTTCTCTACCGCGCTGAAATCGCGCACGTCCGCGGAGAAATACGCCGCGCGCGCTCCTTTTGCACGGATTGCTTCCGTTGCTTCGTTCAGCGGTTCTTCACGCCGGCCGGCGAGGAACAGATTGGCGCCGAGTTCGGCGAACCGCAGCGCCATCGAACGGCCAAGGCCCGTGCCGCCCCCGGTGATGAGAATCGTCCGCCCTTTTAACAAGTCAGCCTGAAACATCTTCGACACCTCCGCGCAATCACAACAAAGCGTGCAAGAGATTCGAGAATTCTTGCCGCAGGGCTACTTCGCCGCGGGGAGAAATTCCTTCGGAATCGGAGCTTCCTTGGTTTCGCCCTGCCAATAGATTGTGACGATCCACCAGCGGGCGCCGTCGTAAAATAACTGGAAGCTGTTGATCCCGCGCTCGAACGGTTCCGCGTCCTTCGCATCATGACGCGAGGCGTAGGTGCTGAATATCTGCATGATGTTGCCGTAGCGCTCGCTCTTTCGCGAAATTTCGTTTTCGGCGAAGCCATTTTTCTCGAAATAGGTGTCCGCAAACTTCGCATATTCGTCTGGAGTTACTACTCGCGCGAAGAAGCCGCCGTCCTTTTTGGGCCCTGACGGGACGAGCCGCGCGCCGGGGAGGAAGAGGGAACGGAAACGGTCCCAATCGCGTTTTTGTCCCGCTGGGCCGGAAATAACGTCGTAGCAGGCAGCGAGAATCGCGTCTGGTGAAGCGACATCGGCGGGTTTTGCTGCGGGCGGCGTGGGTTCCGGAGCGGGGGGCGCGTCCGACTTTTTAGCTTCGGGAGCTTGCGCCTGAGGTTTCGTTTGTTCCTGCGCGCGCAGGGGCGCGACTGCAAAAGCAAAAAGAAAAACTGCGAGAACGAGGTATGCGAATCTGATCATGCAAATCCTCCGACGGCGCGCCGCTCTGCGATTCCTTGCCCCAAGCCGCAGGCGCGGAGCTTAAACTGCCGAGCGGCGGGTTTCCATAGGAAAGTTTCCGCGCGCAAGTTACTCGCATGTGGCAGTGTGGTTCGGCTGTTTAGAAATCGACGTGGAGGCGCAAGCCTGGGACGGTGACTGGGCCGCGGTCTTTGTTATAGCCGGGGTTGTTGACGTGCTGGACATCAAAAGATGCAAAAAATCCGCGCCAGAGATGCGCGGTGTAGAAAGCCTCGACGATTTTTTCGTGGCCGTACGTCAGGTTGCCGTCGCCCAGCAAAAACCCGCTGCCGCCGAGGGCAAGGTATTGCTGATGGGCGGCGACAATTCCGTTGAGAACGAAGGCGGCGCCGACGCGATCGTTGCGGCGATGCCACTTGTCGCCCTTGGTGAAGAGGCCAAGTTCGGCCGTGCGGTCCACTTCGGTATACGCGAAGGATTCGTTGCGGCCGTCACTCCAGCCAAGACGCGCGAATGCGCCGATCTGCGAAGTAAGTTCCTGCTCGAGATTCAGGCCAAAGCCGTATTTGTGTCGGCCTTGGACGCGGGTCGAGATGATGTCGGGCACGGGAGTGTCACCCGCCCGGAAATTGCGAATCGCTTCTTCGTAATTGCCCATGTCGGCATGGTTCAGGTAAGCGAGCAGTCGCACGACCCCCGCGCGATGTAGAAGCAAATTTCCGCGAGCTTCCAATTCCAAATTTTCCGCGCGGGAACGGGCGATATTTGCATCGAGATTGATTCCGTTCGCGACTTTAGGCATCAGCGTTTCGGCAAAGCGGGCGGCGAACCAGTGGTCGTAGTATTGAAGAATGAGACCGTCGGTGTAGCCGCGCGTGTTCGCGGCGTAGTCGTACGCGCCGTTGTTGTCGATGGTCCAATTCAGAAATTGCAGGTGACTGTCCGTTCCCCAGGAATTCTGGTCGAAATAATCGACCATGCTGAATTTTCCGGCGAGGATTTCGATGCGCCGCGCCGGGAGTGAAGTAGAGATATTTTGCCAGCTGCGCTCGGCGGGAGTGCGGTCGCTGGTGAGAGGAATGATTTGGCGCACGATGAATCGCGCGAGGTAGGGCGTATGCGCGAGTTGCGGATTGCGCACGACGTCGAGATTGGTGAAACCCGCGAGGCCGAGCGCTTCGCTGATGCCATGCCCTTCGGCGCTTTCGGCGTTTACGTATACCTCTGTGTTGTGTGTGACTTGATAGCCGAGGTAGAGCGTGTAGAGCTTCGAGGTGGCATTCTCCCCGTGGGATTTCAAGCTGTTTGGTCCGCTGTACTTTGCGGGGAAAGCCGGATGCCACTGCAGGATCAGGTTCACCTGGCCGGAAATCCAGTAGCGACTTGTTTCTGAGTGAGGGAACAGGGTTAACGTATCACTTGAGTCAGTCGAATCAGCGTCGGGGGTTGTGGTGGATTGTGGCGAGGATTTATCGGATTGGTCAGGCGCGGGAGCTTGCGCGCGCACGACATGCGGGACGGTCAAGCACACGATCAGCATACAGACGAGCCACAGTCCGAGTTGGGCGACAGGGCGGGGCATTGTCTGACGAAATCGCGGATTCGTGTGATTTCGTTTCCACGTCCCAAGAGTAAAACACGCTACGGCCCGAACGCCAGATTAAAAGACAATTAAAAACAAAAAAGGGCGTCCCCGAATCTTACAAGGACGCCCTTTTTAGGTTAGTCAAACGAGCTGCTAGAAGATCAGCTTCAATGCAAACGCCATCTGCCGGGAGGAGCCGAAGTCACCGGTCGGGAAACGAGTGCTGGTGATCACCCCGAAAGAACCGACCAGCGAGGTAACCGCCTTTGCGCTCGAAGACGACAAAATATTCCCCGGGTTGCCCAAATTCGGATGGTTGAAGACGTCGAACATCTCGGCTCGGAATTGCAGATTGAACCGTTCCGTCAACTTAGTGTTCTTGATAAGGGAGAAATCAGTGTTGATGAAGTCCGGCCCAGGCAAACCATCCCTGCTGATATCACCTGGATGGCAAGTGCCCAAAACAAGCTTCTGGGTGGTTGCATCAAACGTGCAAGGTATGGCGAACGCAGCAGCGGTGTCTGTTGCACAGTCCGGAATCGTAGGGTTCACCGGCGTGCCGTTGTAGTTCTCGCACACAGCTCTCGTGTTATAGAACTGCGCCGGGCCATGGCCTCCCGTAACAGGTCCGACTGCGTCCGGCCGCAAATTGAACGTGGCAGGTCCCAAGTTTACCTGAACAAGTGGAGTGATGGGATTACCGCTTTGCAGCTGTGTAATAGCACCGATTTCCCATCCAGAAACGAGCCGATTGCCTCTGAAAGGCAGGTTATAGAACCCGCTCAGAACAAACCTATGCCGGGCGTCGAACTCGGAGAGCCCATAATCGCCGCGCGGATTGTTGGCATCCTGGAGCGGAACTGCGTCGCCGGAGCTGACTGAGCTGTAGTCGAAAGACTTTGAGTAGGTATATGAAGCCATCAGCTCAAGGCCGTTCGACAAGTGTTTGTTAAAGGTGACCCACAGGGCGTTGCTCGGGGTGAAGCTTTCGGGCGATGTTCCCGTTCGTCGCGAATGCGATGCGCGAGGGCCTCTAATGGCTGGGCATCCCGATTGCCCGCGGAGGACATCTTTAGTAGTCTCTCCTATTGCGCTCAAGTGGGCAGAGTGAACCTATAGACTCAGGGGTGAGTAACTTGCTGGAAAAGTCTCGGATTGGTCTTTGGATTCTAGTTTTGACGGCGCTCCTGCTGCCGTCGTGCCAACAAGTGATTAATAACCCGAAGCCGACGCTCAAGACCATTTCGCCGACAACCGTAGCGGCTGGCTCGCCTGCTTTTTTCTTAGCTGTGACCGGCAACAATTTCGCGGGAAGCAATTCTGTCGTAGAGGTCAGTGTAAACGGCGGGCCGCCACAACCACGCATTACGGATTTCATCGACACCAGTCACCTGAAGGCTGAAATATTCGCGAACGACATCCAGAGCCCCGGAAGCATTTTGGTCACAGTGATTACGGGTCCGCCAGGCGGCGGCACCAGCTTGCCGCAGACATTGGCCGTAACCCCGTCGGCCAGCACGACGCCAAAAGTCATTTCGATTTCACCTTCAGGCGTGGTGGTCGGTAGTGTTGGGTCGTCGCTCTCGGTAATCGTCAACGGGGCAGGTTTCGTCTCGACGTCCGTCGTGACGGTGAACGGCAATAATTGTACCCCGGTTCCTTTCGGTAACCCCAATGGGGTACCCGGCTGCACAACGGCGCTTCCCGTGCCGAGCACCACTTCCATTACGGTGACGATTCCCAGCACCTTTTTCGTCACCACCGGGGCGTTGAGCATCGGTGTGCTTAACCCGCCTCCGGGAGGCGGAGCCTCCAACACGGTGCCGCTCAATATCACCAATCCATTTCCCAGCATTACGGCAGTCACACCCGCCTCCTTTCAGGCTGGGACGACGTCCACTGGCACATTGACGGTGACCGGAACAGGCTTGGTTCCCGGTTCTATCATTTTGATTAACGGAGGGCAGCGGCAGACAACGATTGAGAGCGGCACGAGTTTGGCGACTTCGCTTACTGCAGGGGACCTTGCGGCCGCGGGCGTAAGTCAGGTACAGGTCTTGAATCCCGCGCCCGGCGGAGGCACTTCAAACATATTGACGTTCGCGATAAACCCGTCTCCTACTGCAGGACTCCCGGAACTTGTCGACGTCGCAACCGATGGAAGCCAGGGAGACAGCGGAATCTGCGGCAGCTGCGCGCCGGGCGGTACGCCTGATCTCACTACTGCCGGCCCCTCAACCAGTTCTACGGGTGCGTTCATCGCATATGCGTCTACGTCAAGCAATCTAGTCCCTAACGATCGAAATTCGTCGAGCGACGTGTTCGTACGCACCACCTGCCTAGTGGATACCGGGACCGGAGCGAACTGCACGCCGATAAATTCGGTGGCGAGTGTTGCGGCTACAGGAGGGCCGGCAAACGGCCCAAGCTTCGAACCCTCTCTGGACGCCGCCGGCACCGACATCGCCTTCACTTCGAAGGCCACGAATTTGGTAAATACGGTAGCCTTTACAGGAACGGACAGCCAGGTTTTCTGGAATGTCGTCTGCACTTCTGCCACAGCGGCCTGTGCCACGGCGCCAGCCACGGTTCTCGTCTCGATGTCCGCGGATGGAACACAGTCGGGCAACGGCGCAAGTTTCAATCCCGCTATAAGCCCGGACGGGCGTTATGTCGCGTTCGTATCACTGGCGACGAATCTGGTTTCCAACTTGACCTTCAACGGCGCGACGCCTCAGGTTTTTCTTCGCGACACTTGCAGCGGGCAGACGCTCGCCACCACGACAACCCCAGGATGCGAGCCGCAAACGTTTCTCGTCTCGACCCTCGATGGAGTGACTCCGGCCAATTCCGCGAGTACGAATCCGTCGGTTTCGAACGGCGGACAGTTTGTTTCCTTCACATCGTCGGCGACCAATCTCGGCGCTTCGGCGGCAAGCGTGTCGCAGGTTTACGAGCGTTCGACGTGCGTGAATGCCGCCAGCGGGTGCACGCCGGCCACCACGTTGATCTCAACCCCCGACGGCGTCAGCGTTTCGAATGGTCCGAGCGGCGAATCCTCGATCGCATTTGACGGACGCTTCGTTGCATTTGCTTCCGCCGCCACGAACCTTGTTTCCGGAATTGGACCCACGCAGCAAATTTACGTGCGCGACACTTGCAACGGCCAGCCAGCCACGTGCTCCACTTCCACGACGCTGGTCTCCACGACCAATGGAACCGCTCCAGCGAACGCGTTGAGCGAGCACCCGAGCATCAGCCGCGGAACCTCGGCTACCAGCGAAGGACAGTTCATCGCATTTGCGTCGTTTGCTTCGAACCTGTCGGCGAACGCCGCCAACGGCCGCGAGAATATTTTCGTGCGCAACACTTGCACGAACGCCACGACTACGGGCACCACAACTTGCTCTCCGTCGACCTCGCTCTCAAGCATCGCGGCCGGAACTTCACCTGCACCAGCGAACGGGAACAGCGTAGCGCCGTCGATAAGCGACGATGGGCACGTGGTCAGTTTCATTTCCTCCGCAAACAATCTGGTAGCGCGCGACACTAACGGAATCCCGGATATTTTCCTGGGCACTACCGCGTTTTAGTTCTTGTGGGTTTCTGCGATTTACTTCGATGGGCGAGACGCAGCCCGCTCGAGAACAGCCGAGCGCGTGGTGGCAAGAGTAAATGTGAGGGACTCGCGCGGCACGCTCGTCACGTAAGGTCCGATCAACCAGCCGAGACCCGCTGGGATATCGCGCGTCAGTGAAATCGACCGGCATTCGACGTACGTCCCGCCGTCCTTTTCCTCGAAGCGCCAATATGTATTCATCTTCCACAGGAACCCGCGGTCGTGCCCCTCGGGCTCGAGTCTTTCATCGGATTGCCCTGCGTGTTCCACTTCCTGAACTCGGGTTGTGTGCGAGCGGCTCCACGCGTGCGTTGAGTCCACCGTGTTGTAGTGAATCTCGTGCTCGGTGTCGATCACAGAGGTGATCAATTTCTTTTTGTAGAAGCGCAGCAGCACTAGAAAATCGTCGCCGCTGTGCCGCAAGATTTTCGAACGCACTACATCAGGGCGGAAAATGTCCTGATGATGGTCGTAGTCCTCATCGAGCGCGAGGGTCTGCGCCAAAGTCGCACCGGGAATGAATACCGTGCCGGTCCAGTCATGAATCATCCCGCCGGGAACTTGGATCGCCTGCCCATCGTCCCGCGTTTCGAGGCGTTCAATTACGACCGTGCCCTCGCGCAACTGCGCATAGGCGACGGTGCGACGGTAGTCCGCTAGCGCGTCGATGTGAAGATACGCTTCGCGACGTGCGAGGCCAGCGTCAACCTGCGCTTCTGTCGATTGCACATATCGGTTGAATGCATCTAGCGCTTGGGGCTTTAGGTCCGCTGCATCCAACGGCAGCGTGAAGAAAGCGACTGCCGCTAGCACAGCCGCTACCGATCGTCGAGCCCGCCAGCATATTAATCGAGCCCCGCGGCTGTCCGATGATTCCGCCACCTGTCGCTCCCTCAGTGCTTCGATGACGATGCGAGCTCCCCGGTCCGCAGATTCTAAGCGGCTTGCCTGGTTAAAGGGCGAGGTGCCCTTGTGAGTACGCAAAGGGGTCGCCAAACTACGTGAGGGCTATGGGACGACGTTCGTTGGCAGGGTTGCGGAAGGCTGGCTTCGCGGATTGGGCCCATCCTGCCGGCGGGGGTCAGGTGGGGTTACGCCAGCAGGTGGGCTTGGACGGGTTGGGGAGCGTGCCCCGGCTCCTTCTGGAACCGTCGTCCCCGCATCGCAGCTCCCAACCCGCAAGGACATATTCGCTATTCGTTCCGGTTCGCACCTATGGCTCAAAAGGATTAAAGATTCAGTACGCGGGTATTAGTACCCCCTCCTTTGGATGCGGATTCGCCGTTTGTTCGTGGAGCGATTCCTACTTTTTCCGGCTCACATTTGCGTGAAATGCCCGTCTTAGATGCTATCTCTCCCTTGACAATCTACAAGAGGGATGCGACGCTCCTTTAGATTGACTAGGGAACGGTCGAGCGGTTCGAAGGAGGATTGAAATGAAGCTCGCGCGACGTCTTCTCATCATTTTCGCCACATTCTTCGCCGCAAGCTCCGTACATGCTCTGCAGCTGAAGGCCGTGCCGGGCGACCAGCGCCAGGCCGATCGCGAGGCCATCCGAAACCACATCGACAAGATCTTCCAGGCATATATCCACAAGGACGTTGATGTAATCCGCGCGACGCACGCGCCGGCGTGGCTGGGCTTCCAGTCGAATTCGCAGACTGCGATTCATGGAATCGATCAATACATGAAGGACGTCAACGGATTCATCCAGAGCCCCGTCCGTATGACGGCCTACAAGATGCTTGAATTCGATGTGATTTTCTACGGAGATGCCGCGATCATTACTTATGTCGCGGACGTCAGCTACGAGTACGAGGGCAACACATCCAACCGGAAGCTTAGGGTGCTCGACGTCTACGCGAAACTCGGAGGCGAATGGAACCAAGTTGGCTCTGACACGCAACTGCATCCGGTGTCCTTGGCTGCCGAGATGCAGCGACCGCAGACCCTGGGGGCAGATGATAAAAAGGAACTGCTGGCGGCGCGCGAAGCCGTCTGGCGCGACTTCTTTGCGAACAACGCTCCGCACCTCGCGGAAACGATTCCTCCGGAATTAATCGCCATCGAATACGGCGACAAATGGTCGACGCGTGACGACGTTCTCGCGAACGCGAAAGGTTTCGCCGACCAGGGCGGAAAGCTCGTCCGCCTCGAGTTTCCGCAGACGGAATTTCAAATGTACGGCTCCACGGCAATTCTCTATTCGAAGTTTGTGTGTGAGACCGAAGTTGCCGGAAAGCATATGACCCGCTCGGGCCGCGCCACGGAAATATTTGTTTACCGCCAGGGAAAATGGGTCAACGTCGGCTGGCATATCGATTCAGGTTCTTAAATTCGCCGGGAGATGACATGAACGAAAATTCTGAAATTTTGCAAGGCACTCTCGATCTCCTGATTCTGAAGACGCTTGCACTCGAGCCCATGCACGGTTGGGGCATCGCCCAGCGGATCCAGCAAATATCGCGCGAGGTCCTGCAGATCCAGCAAGGCTCGCTCTATCCGGCGCTTTATCGACTCGAACGCCAGCGCTGGATCTGTGCGGAGTGGGGCGCTTCGGAAAACAACCGCCGCGCGAAATTCTATTCGCTCACGAAAACCGGCCGCCAGCAGCTCGAGAAGGAACTGGCGAACTGGGAGCGGTTGTCGTCGGCTGTTGCGCTGATTCTTCAGCGCGCGTGACGACGCGGCAGGAGTGTCATTGAAAGCGGGCGGCACACATTTCGAAGGGGCGGCGAGCAGGAGACTCGGAACATGAAATTCTGGCGGCAAAGATTCTCGCGAAAAAACTGGGAAGGCGACATGAGCGAGGAATTGCGGTTCCACGTGGAACAGCAGACGAACGCGAATATCGCCGCCGGAATGTCCGCGCAAGAAGCGAAGCGCCAGGCTAACCTGCAATTCGGCGCCGTTGAAGGCGTGAAGGAAGATTGCCGCGAAGAGCGCCGCGGCTTCTGGCTCGAAACGCTCTGGACGGATGTGCGGTACGCGCTCCGCGCGTTGCGCAAGAACCCCGGCTTTGCCGCGATCGCGATTCTCACGCTCGCCCTCGGCATCGGCGCTAACACCGCCATCTTCAGCGTCGTGTACGCCGTGCTGTTCAAGCCGCTTCCCTATGCGAATCCGCAACAGCTTGTCGTCGTATTTTCGGCCAAGCCGCAGGAGGGAGTCGCCATGGCAGGCATCTCCTATCCGAATTTCGAAGAGTTGCGCGAGCAAAATCACGTTTTCAGCGAGCTGGCTTCAAGTCAACAGCACGATCTCACGTTGACGGGGCACGGAGAGCCTTTCGTTGTACGCACTGGTGTTGTCACTCCGGAAGTCTTCGCGCTTCTGGCCGAAGCGCCTCTCGCGGGACGCACTTTAGTTCCCGATGACGGCAGGCGCGGCGCCGCGCCGGTCGTAATTCTCAGTGAAAATCTGTGGCGCAGCCGTTTCGGAGCGGACCCCAACATCGTCGGGAGTTCCATCAGTCTTGACAAGCGTTCGTTCACCGTCGTTGGAATCATGCGGGCCGGTTTCTGTTCTGAAATTGGCGGCAGGGGTCAGGAAGTCTGGGTTCCGCTGATTGACGACCCGGTCTTCGGCGGCTGGATGACGCGGCGCGGCGGCCACTGGATGAACTTAATCGGAAGATTGAGACCCGGTGTTTCGGTGGCGCAAGCTCAGGCCGAAATGGACGCGATCGCCGGCAGGCTGGCCAAGCAGGACCCGGCGGATAATGCCGGTTGGATCATCCGCGTTGGTCCGCTTCAGTCTGCGATTGTCGGCGACGTGAAACCTGCGCTCCTCATCCTTCTCGGAGCTGTTGCCCTCGTGCTTCTGATCGCGTGCGCCAACATTGCGAACCTGTTGCTGGCACGCGCCACTTCGCGTGCCAGAGAAATGTCGGTCCGGATCGCGCTTGGCGCGGGGCGTGGCCGCATTGTTCGGCAACTGCTCACCGAAAGCGCCGCGCTTGGTTTGCTGGGCGGCGTCGCAGGTGTATTGCTCGCCTTCTGGGGAGTGCGCGGCTTGAGTTCGCTGTTGCCGCAGGGATTGCCTCAAACGCACGCGATTCGTGTCGACGGTTGGGTGCTGGGTTTTGCGCTGGTGCTTTCCATCTCCGCGAGCTTCGTCTTTGGCCTCGCGCCCGCGCTTTTCGCAGCCGGCTCGGATTTGCAAACGAGTCTCAGGGAAGGCGCCGGACGCGCGGGTGGAAGCGGCGCTCGCCAGCGTGCTCGAAGCTTTTTGGCGGCAGCCGAGATTGCCCTAGCAATGGTGCTGCTGATCGGAGCAGGTCTGCTGGTGCGCAGCTTCGTCGCTATGACGTCCGTCAAGCCGGGATTCGATTCGCGGCATCTTCTGAAAGCGGAAGTTTCATTACCTCAGTTCGAATATTCCACTCCGCAGCAATGGGCCAACTTCTCGAACGAATTGCTAGCGCGAATTCAGGCCGAGCCCGGCATGCGCGATTCGGCGATCGCTGCTCCGTTACCGCTGGCGTACGATAACGTCAACTTAGGCTTCGAAATCGAGGGAAACGTTGCGCCGCCTTCGGCAAAACCTCGCACGGCGGATTACGTCTCCATAAGTCCTGAATACCTCCAGGTGATGGGCATTCCGCTCTTGCAGGGCCGCAACTTCAACCAACAGGACTCTATGTCCGCTCCACGTGTGGCGATCATCAGCGCAGAGATGGCGCATATGTATTTCCCCAATCAAGACCCCATCGGCAAGCGGCTTATTTTTGGATTTCCGCCCAATAGTGATGTGCCGCGTGAAATCATCGGCATCGTAGGCGATGTGCGCGATGTCTCGCTCAGCCAGATGCCCGGCGCAATGATGTACGTGCCGTTCCAACAGGCTCCGTTTTGGGGCGGTCTTGTGGTCACCCGGACAAACTTGAGCCTCTCCGCGGCAGCGGCGTCGATCCAGCGCGGCGTAAACGCCATCGACAAGGATCTGCCGATCACGGATGCCGCATCGATGTCAGACGCCATCCATGGCACCGTCGCACAGCCGAGATTTCAAACGGTCTTGCTCGTCATGTTCGGCTCGCTGGCGCTGATTTTGGCGTCCGTAGGCATCTACGGAGTGATTTCTTATTCGGTCGCTCAGCGAACTCACGAGATTGGCATACGAATGTCACTGGGCGCGCAGCGTAAGGACGTGCTGCAACTCGTTCTGAGTGAAGGCGTGAGACTCGCGCTCGCAGGAACCGCGATCGGTGTTGTCGCGGCGCTCGGGCTCACGCGTCTGATGGGCAGACTGCTCTACGGAGTGAGCGCCACCGATCCATTCACCTTCGCAGCCGTGGCTGTTGTTTTGATGTTTGTCGCGCTGATCGCTTGCTACATCCCAGCGCGTCGCGCGATGCGCGTGGACCCGATGATTGCGCTCCGCTACGAATAAAGCGGCGCAAGCGGAACTTGGGAGACTCGATATCCGCATTTTATTTTCAGCATGTTTCAAAGTATTTCAGCAATTGACAGGCGCGATTCGAAGGAGGCGCAAAGCCATGGGCAGTTCCCGGAAGCGGTGGGAAGAAGGTCTCAACAACGAGTTGCGCGACCACATCGAGCGCCAGACCGCCGCCAACATCGCCTCTGGGATGACGCCGCAGGAAGCGCGTCGCCAAGCCGTCCTTCGATTCGGCGGCATCGAAGCCGTAAAAGAAAACTGCCGCGAACAACGCAGCGGCTTCTGGCTCGAATCGCTCTGGGCCGACGTGCGCTACGGCCTTCGCGCGCTGCGACGAAATCGCGGCTTCGCCGCCGTCGCCATCCTCACCTTGGCGCTCGGTATCGGGGCAAACACCGCCATCTTCAGCGTGGCGGAAGGTGTCGTCTTCTCCCCTTTGCCGTATCGTGAGCCTGATCGCCTGGTTATGGTGTTGGAGAGCAATCTGCGCTTTTCACAAGTTGCGATTTCATATCCTAACTTCCAGGATTGGCAGCGCGATGCTCGCTCATTCCAACAAATGGCGGCAATCATGATCGAGCAGGGGTTCGATCTCACAGGCCCAGGGACGCCTGAGCACCTTCATGGCAGCAGGATCTCTTCAGGGTTCTTCGGCACTCTGGGCGCGGACCTGATTCTCGGCCGTGAATTCTCCCCGCAGGAAGATCGACGCGGGGGAGCGCCGGTGGCCATTATCAGCAGGCGTCTGTGGAGAAATCGCTTCGCTGGCAGTCCGAGTGTTCTTGGCCAGTCCATCACCCTCGACGGAGTCGATTGCACCATCGTCGGAGTCGTCCCACCAGGAGCCAGTCTTGTATCCGAGAAGGACGACGTCTATGCGCCGCTCGCACAGGGTGATCCGATAATCCTCAACGCTCGCGGAAGCCATGCCTCGATGCTCTCGATCGCCCGTCTAAGACCCGGCGTGAGCGTCGCTCAGGCGCAGGCGGAGATGACAACAATCCAGGAACACCTGGATCAGCTCTACCCCAATGCCGATGCAGGTCTGGGAACGGATGTGCTGCCTCTTAAGCAGCAGATCGTTGGTGACGTGCGGGGAACGCTGCTCCTCCTGTTGAGCGGTGTGGGTCTCGTTTTGATGATCGCCTGTGCCAACGTTGCCAATCTCTTGCTGGCGCGCTCGGCGGCGCGCGCACGCGAGTTTGCTATTCGCACGGCGCTTGGTGCAAGTCGTTTGCGAGTCATGCGACAGTTGATTACCGAAAGCGTCCTGCTCTCGCTGGCCGGTGGCGCGCTCGGATTGGTGTTTGCAAAATGGGGTGTCGGCCTGGTATTGGCGGCGGTGCCCCAAACTCTGCCGCGCACCGGGAACGTCACTGTAAACGCTTCGGTCCTGTTATTTGCGTTTGGCGTTTCGATCGCGGTTGGGATTCTCTTTGGTCTCGCGCCTGCCCTCAAAAGTTCAAAGACCGATCTTCAAATCTCGCTGAAAGAGGGAGGTCGCGGCTCGACGAGAGCCCATCACCGCGCTCAAGGCGCTCTCGTGGTTGTTCAAATGGCACTGACGCTGGTGTTGTTGGCGAGTGCCGGCCTGCTGTTCCGCACCATACGACACCTGTGGCAGATCCATCCAGGTTTCGACACCCAGCATGTTATTGACTTTAAGGTGGGGCTTTCCCCTGACGCTACCAAAACGGGTTCTAACATTCGAATTGGTTTCGAGCAGTTGCTAGAGCGCATTCGGGCGATACCCGGCGTTCAGGCGGCGGACTTCACCATGATCGTTCCTCTAAGCGGTGAGGACAACGACACCCCGTTTTGGATTGGTTCCCAAAAGCCCGCGGTGGTTCAGAACGCGCCGCGGATGCTGGTGTTCCCCACGGGGCCGGATTATCTCCGCACAATGGGGATACCATTGCTCCGGGGCCGCTTTTTCACTCCGGAAGACACCACTAAATCTCCGTGCGTCGCGGTAATTGACGACGTTTTTGCCCAGACTTATTTTCCAGGCACAGATCCTCTGGACCAAACCTTAACCTTCGGGTGGGACGCCAATCCGTGGGGCCCGTGCGCGATTGTAGGCGTGGTGGGCCACGTCAGGCACTGGGGATTGGGCGAAACGAGCACGTACACGCGCGCCCAGAGCTACTATCCGCTTTATCAAGCCGCCGACAAATTGTGGCCCTTAGCATATTCCGACATGAAGATAGTCGTTCGCACGCCGCTCGATGCCTCAACCATTATGCCCCCGATCGAAGCGGCGGTCTACGGAGCAAGTAGCGACCAAACGGTTTACGACGTACGAACGATGCAGGAGATTGCCTCGGAGTCGATGTCGTCGCAACGATTTCCCATGATCCTTTTGGGAGTGTTCGCGAGCCTCGCGTTGCTGCTCGCTTCGGTCGGAATCTACGGCGTGATTTCATACTCGGTGGCGCAGCGCCTCCACGAGATTGGGATTCGCATGGCGCTAGGCGCAGAGAGGTGGGATGTTTTTCGAATGGTAATTGGCCAGGGTCTTCGGCTGGTTCTTGCTGGTCTCGCGATTGGGACAGCGGGTGCATTAATTCTTACCCGGCTGCTCTCGAGCTTCTCGCAACTGCTCTACGGGGTCGGAGCAGGCGATCCGCTAACCTTCACCGTCATTTCCCTCACGTTGACGGGTGTGGCTATTTTGGCGTGCTACATTCCCGCCCGCCGCGCGATGCGCGTCGACCCTATGATCGCGCTGCGCTACGAGTAACATCAGGAGGTCGAGCGATGAATCTGTGGGGTTGGTTCTCCACAACATCGGTGGGAGATATGAGCGAAGAATTGCGGCGCGGCCACATCGACCGGCAAACCACAGCGAACATCGCCGCGGGGATGCCGCCGCAAGAAGCGCGCCGCCAGGCTGTCCTTCTATTCGGCGGGCTCGAAGCCGTAAAAGAAAACTGCCGCGAACAGCGCCGCGGCTTCTGGCTCGAATCCCTCTGGGCCGACGTGCGCTACGGTCTTCGAGCGCTGCGAAGGAATCCAGGCTTCGCGGCCGTTGCCATTCTCACGCTTGCCCTTGGAATTGGTGTAAATACATCCGTTTTTTCGTTGGTGGATATCGCGTTCCTTCGCCCTTTAGGCGTTCCCGAAGCGAAGCAGGTCGTCATACTTAGTCGCGGTGGCAATCCTCTGTTTTCGTACGATGATTATTCTGGCTATCGCGATCGCAATTTCTCGTTCGCCGCTCTCACCGCGACGATCCCCACTGAATCCAGTTTGGATTATCAGGGCCTGAGCCGTGCGACGGCCGCAGAAGCCGTTTCTGGAAGTTACGAGCAAGTTATGAGAGTCAAACCCTTCCTCGGCCGCTGGTTTACCGACGAAAACGAGCCGGTCGCGGTCATCAGCTATCAAGCTTGGCAAACCCTTTTTGTTTCCGACCCGGACGTAATCGGAAAGCTCGTGAGATCGGAATCCGTGTGGTACACAGTGATTGGCGTGGCTCCCCCTGAGTTCACTGGAATTTATGCGCCGATGCGCACGGATATTTGGGTCCCGATGCGCATTTGGACCCGCCAATACTCGAGCGCCGCAGCGCAAGCCAGCAATCAGGATCAACCGCGCGTGATGCTGCTGGGTCGCCTCAAGCCGGGCGTCGCACCTTCTCAAGCCGGTGCTGAGCTTGCCGGTATGGATGCGCAATTTGAAAAGGAACACCCCGCCGCTCCAGGCCAGACCGCTTCCATACTCGTCGAAAAGGTGAGCGGGGCGCCGAATCCCAATACTCGCAGAGATGCGGCGCCGTTCCTCGTTTTGCTGTTCGCGGTTGTCGGGACGATCCTGACGATCGCGTGCGTCAACGTGGGGAATCTGCTGCTCGCGCGCGGCACGGCTCGCGATCGCGAGTTTGCTGTGCGCGCCTCGCTGGGGGCTGGCCGCTCTCGCCTGTTTCGCCAGCCTGTCACGGAAAGCCTGCTACTGTCCGTTCTCGGAACCACCGCCGGTCTGGTCCTTGCACATTGGACGAATCGCCTGCTGGAAGCTATGTTTCTTTCATTGCCGATCGACGCACCAATACAATTGAATCTCCGGCTCGATCTCAGGGTTTTTCTCTTCGCGGCGGCCATGGCTTTCGCCGCGATGCTGCTTTCTGGGATGCTGCCGGCATGCACCAACTCGCGTGTGGACGTGGCAGCTGTCTTGAAAGGCGACGCACCCGCTGTTCGCGGATTTCGCCTGCGCCATGCATCACTGGTTGCGCAAGTCGCGCTTTCCTTCACTCTGCTTCTCTGCTCGAGTTTGTTTCTGGAGTCCTTGGTGCAGATGCGAACCATTGACCCGGGATTTGCGGTCGAAAACAGTCTCTACGCCCTCGCCTACATCTCGCAGCCGGAATTTACCTCAGCGACGGGGCGCCAGTTCTACGCGAAGGTTCTCGATGACCTCAGAGCGATGCCTGGTGTTCGAGCCGCTTCGCTTACGCGGCTTTTGCCTCTTCAGGGACAGCCGTCCGATTGCGTGTCCGCTGCGGACATCGTTCCATTTCACTCGACTTTCGCCGTGATCGACTCCGGTTTTCTTGCCACGATGAATATTCCGCTTGTTGATGGGCGCGAATTCACCCCTTCGGATAAGGTGGATTCCCCGCCCGTTGTGATTCTGAATCAGGTGCTAGCGCGCCGTCTGTGGCCCCATCAGAATGCGATCGGCCAACGCGTTCGGCTCGGTTGCAATTCCCCAGTAGCCGCCGAAGTCGTTGGCGTGGCGCGCGACACAAAGGTTGTCTCGCTTACTGAATCTCCGAGCTCGCACTTCTATCTTCCGTTTTCACAGAACTACAATGGGCTCGCCACCATCGTCATCCAGACGACTGGTAACGCCGCTGCTATGACGGAAACAGTTCGCCGCGCTCTGTTGCAGGAAAACAGCAGTGTGCGAGTCTATGCCGCCGAGTCGCTTGCGAGCCATCTGGAGCGTTCCTTTTGGCAGGTTCGCTGGGAGGTTTCGGTTCTTCTAATTTTCGGATTTCTCGCGTTGGCGCTGGCCGCGATGGGACTTTACGGCATCATCGCCTATCACGTCACGCAGCGGAAGCACGAAATCGGCGTCCGCATCGCCATTGGCGCTCAATCGCGCCACGTCCATATGCTATGGGAATTGGTATCGGCTTGGTCATGTCTCTTGGACTGGCGCGCCTCCTTGCAAGGTTTCTGTCCGGCTTAAGCGCGACCGATCCGGTGGCTTACGCGGCGACCGCCGCGCTATGGCTCGGTGTGGCATCCCTGGCGTGCCTGGTTCCCGCGCGCCGCGCAATGCGCGTCGATCCCATGATCGCCCTGCGCTACGAATGAAATCTTGCGGAGGAGGGGCCCGTGAATCCGCCCTATTGGTTTTCACGAGAGCATCGCGACGAAAGCTTGAACGCCGAGTTGCGCTTTCACATCGAGCGGCAAACCGCCGCAAACATCGTCGCGGGAATGACGCCGCAGGAAGCGCGCCGCCAAGCTTTGCTTCAATTCGGCGGCGTCGAAGCCGTCAAAGAAAATTGTCGCGAACAACAACACGGCTTCTGGCTCGAATCGCTCTGGGCCGACGTGCGCTATGGCCTTCGCGCGTTACAAAGAAATCCCAGCTTCGCCGCCGTCGCCGTCCTCACCCTGGCCCTGGGCATCGGCGGCACCACTTCCGTGTTCAGCGTCGTCGACCCCATCCTGTTTCGCCCGCTTCCGTATCCGCACGCCGAGCGTCTTCTCTCCATTGGTATGCTAGCGCCACTCGACTCGAATGAATTCATGTTCGCCTCCTCGTACGTGGCATTGCGCGACCATCCGGCGGCTTTCGATTCCGTTACTTCCTTCACCGCTGGTATCAATGACTGCGACCTTGTCGGCGAAACGCCCGTGCGCCTCGCCTGCGCTCAGGTCGCCTCCACATTTCTTTCCACATTTGAAGTTCACCCGATTCTCGGCAGGAATTTCACGAGTGAAGAAGATCGCCCGAACGCGCCCGGCGTTGCACTCATGTCCTACGGCCTCTGGCGCAGCCGATTCGCAGGCGATCCGCAGGTCATCGGCAAATCAATCGTCCTCGATGGTCACGCGGTCACAATCGCCGGCGTTCTCCCCGCCCAATTTGAATTTCCTACGCTCGCGCGAGTGGACTTCCTCGTTCCGCAGGCTCTCAACCAAACAGCGTGGCCCAAAGGCGCCGCGGCAGGGCCGATCGTTCGCACGTTCGCGCGCCTCAAGCCCGGCGTCGCTCCCGCGCAGGCCGCCGCTTCTTTGCAGCCTTGGTTCAGCGAGCTGATGAGCGAGGCGCCGCCGGAATTTCGCCAGGAAATTCATTTGGCCGTTCGCCCTCTGCGCGATCGGCAGATCGGGAACGTGCGCCTCGCTTCGTGGGTTCTCCTAGGTGCCGTTTTCGCGGTGCTGCTGATCGCCTGCACAAACGTCGCGAATTTGCTCCTGGTCCGGGCCACCGGCCGCCGTCAGGAATTCGCGGTGCGTGCCGCTCTCGGCGCCGCTCGCTCGCGATTGATTCGCCAGACGCTCACCGAAAGCTTGCTGCTCGGTTTCCTCGGCGGCTTCGCAGGACTGCTGCTCGGCTTCGCCCTGCTGCGCGCGTTCATCGCCATTTCGCCGGAAGGAATTCTCCGTTTGCGCGAAGCGACGCTCGACGTCCGCGTGCTCGTTTTCACTTTCGCTGCGGCCATCGCTTCCGCGATTTTCTTCGGACTCGCTTCCGCCCCTCCCGGTGCCGCGATGTCATCGCTCCACGGTGGACGCGCCGCGGGTTCAAGGTCTCGCGGCGTGCTTCGCCTCCTTCTCGCTTCTACGCAGATCGCCGTGTCCATCGTTCTGCTCGTGGGCGCGGGATTGCTTGTGCGCAGTTTGTGGAATCTCGAGCGCGTGCCTCTCGGCATGAATGCGGAAAATGTGGTCACCGCAAACATCGCGCTCGGTGATTACCGCTACTCGAAACCCGCGCAGCAATATCAATTCTTCACGGACCTCGAAACGCGCCTCCAGCGCATTCCCGGCGTTTCCGCTTTCGCCATGAGCGATTCAATTCCTCCCTCCGGCGCGATGCACGCGATGCCGTTCACCGCGGTCGAAGTCGCGGGACGCCCGCGCTACACGAAAGACACCGGCGGAATGGTCGGATGGCGCTCGGTGACTCCGGGATATTTTTCTGTTTTGAATGTTCCGATCGTGTGCGGCCGCGCGTTTTACGAAGCCGACCGCGCCGCGAATCAAAACGCGGTGATCGTCAGCAGCGCGCTCGCGCAGAAACTATTTCCGAATGAAGACGCATTGGGCAAGAGCTTGCGCCTCGGACTCGCGGGCCCGTGGTTCACTGTCGTGGGAGTTGCGGCCAACGTGAAGAACGCGGGAATCGTCGAGAACGACGATCCCGAATATTACCTCGCGCGAAAGCTCACGCCCGACGACGCGTGGGACCATTCGACGGTGATGATTCGCAGCGCGCTTAGCGCGCCGCAAGTGGCCGATTGGATGCGCCGCGAAATCGCCGCACTCGATCCCACGCTGCCGTTCACCATCGAAACGATGAAGCAGCGCGTCAGCAAACTCGAGCAGCGGCCGCGGTTCGACGCCGCGCTGCTCACGCTGTTCGCCGGGATGGGCGTGCTGCTTGCGGCCATCGGCGTGTACGGCGTGATTGCGTTTCTCACCATGGAACGCACGCGCGAGATCGGCGTGCGCGTGGCGCTCGGCGCGCAACCGCGCGACATTTGCCGCCTGGTGATGCGCGACGGAATCAGATTGCTACTTTGCGGCAGCGTCGCAGGTACGATTGCCGCAGCCGCGCTGACGCGATGGATGGGAAGCTTGCTGTTCGGCGTCGCGCCGAACGATCCCACCACATTCCTGAGCGTGCTCGCGCTGCTCGCGGGCGTGGCGCTCGCCGCGTGCTACATTCCCGCGCGACGCGCGATGCGCGTCGATCCCGTCGTAGCGCTTCGATATGAATGAGTCGCGCTGCGCTACGAGTAATCCGGCTCAAATTATTTTATTTTTTCTAACCTGCGTTTTTCGGTTTTGCGACGACCTGTAGCCGGACTTCGGTTTGCTTTCCGGTTTTCACTTCAATGTTGTGCTTCCATTCGCTCCACGCGCCTCCCGCATACGCGCGGACGTCGTAGTAGCCGTGGTGAAGTTCGGCGAAGAAGAAGCGCCCCTGCGCGTTGGTCAATGTCACGTCGGGATGCGAAGCGCCGGCGTCTTGCAACGTGACTCGGGAGGCGGCGACCGGCTTGCCATTCGTCCCAATGACGGTTCCGGCGAGAGTGCCCATCCCGTATTCGTCATTTAGCGCGAAGGTTGATTCATACGTCGATTCGCAGCCCGATTCACGCGTCGCGGAACTTGCGAACGCGAGCAGCGCGGGCAACAACACCAACAACATCACGAATGCGCACGCGAGAACGCAACTCTTCGCCACAGTTGCCCGGCTCAGTTTATTCGGGGCCAATGTCATTTTGATTCCGCCTCGAGACGCAAGGTGATGGTCGTGGTTTTATTCGAGCGAATCAGAATGCGCTTCGCCCACCCGGAAAAAGCGCCGTTCGAATAGGCGCGCAGGTCGTACTGGCCGGTGGCCCAGCGAGTGAATTCAAAGCGACCGTCCGCGTCGGTGTGGGTCGCGTGGGGCTTGAGTCCATCGGAGGTTTGAATCGTCACACTCGCGTCTGCTACCGGCTTTCCATATGCATCGAGAACGACTCCGGCGAGCGTACCGACGGGCACGCGCCCGCCCGCGGCGGCGGCGAATGCAAGCGTCGCGGCAATCAGAAACACAAAAATGGATCGTTTCATCGCACGCTCCTTGCTGGGCACTGAGACAATTTTAACGCCCGGAGCCGCGCCCAGAGGTTAGTCGAGGCCGCGATGTCCTCGAATCGGCAGCTGTCCCCGAGGACAGGCCCGGTTTGAAGCGACGCGCAGCCGACTGTTTGAGTCGAGTTGTGACAATGGTCGCTCATATTTGCTCAGTATTTGTAATGCTTTGCCGCGGCAGCGTGAGCGGGCTGGTCCTGGCGGCCGGTGTCGGGGTTCAGGCCTCGTTCGAGCGCCATGTAGTAAGTGAGAAGTTGAAGCGGAACGAGGTGAACGAACGCGGCGAGCCATCCGGCGCATTCCGGAACCACAAAAATCTGCTCGGCGGAGATGTCGCGGTTCGCGGAAGAGACTGCGATCGCGGCGCGCAGCGCTTTCAGCTCGCCCGCGGCGCGGAGAATAGCGCGGCCACGGTCGTCGCCGGGATTGCCTGTGAGCAACCCGATGATTGCTGCGCGCGAATCGATTTCGGAAAAAGGCCCGTGCAGGATTTCCTCGGTCTCGAAACCTTCGGCGGCGATGTAGCAGCTTTCTTTTATTTTTAGCGCGGCTTCGCGCGCCGTGGCCCAGCCCGCGCCGGAACCAAAGAGAGCGATGCGCGAAAGGGGCACAACGCGCTTGGCGAATTCGCGCACCTGCGGTTCGAGCGCCAGCGCCTGGCGCAACAGGTTTGGCACTTGGGCAAGCGCGTCGAAGGATTTCGTTTCGGCGAGCCGTTTCCGGCGTTCCGCGGCACGCAGAATTAAAATCGCGATCGCCGCGAGCGCCGTGGTGTAACTCTTGGTGTAGGCGAACGACGCTTCCTGATCGCACGTTTCCAGGTGAAAATCCGCGCCGCGAACTCCTTCGCCGCTGATCTCGCCAGTGATTGCCACCGTCAGCGCTCCGGCGGCGCGCGCCATGCGCAGCGCTTCGATGGACCACGTGGTAGTGCCGGTGTGAGTGATGACGATCACGGCGTCGTCGCGGCCAAGCGCGACCGGGTAGTGGACCAGTTCAAACGGCTGCTCGAAGTGGATGCGGATGCGGCCTGCGGAGCGATCGCGCATCCAGAATTCGGCGAGCTGCGCGGCGTGAAACGAAGTGCCGATGCCGACGAAGGTGATGCTTTCTTTCGCGGCGATGGCGTCGGCGGCACGCTCGATGGAGGCCCGGCGCGCCAATACTTTTTCGATCAGCGAAGGCTGGGCGAGAATCGCGTCGTACAGGTAGTACGGATGGGCTTTGCGAGGCTCGGGCATTTGCTTTTTCTCCCGGCACAGTGTATCCGAAGGCTTCGCATGCGCATCCGAACAATTCGACTTTGAGACGAACAAATTTTCGCAGGAGCTTCGATGCCTCGATACATTTCGCAACACACGCTGGCGTGCCTGACGCGGCAGGGAGCGGAAACGCTCACGGCACGTCTTCACGGCGCGACTCAAGTGAAGGCGCGTCGCGTCCTCGTGAACATGCAGGAAGGAAAAATGCTCGTTGAGTTCGACGCTGCGAGCCGCGAGGAACTGGAGAAGTGGCTCGCTGCGGAAAAATTTCATTACGACTGGGTGCTGCGCGTGGAGCTGGAGTCTGCCGAGGGAAAATTGCGTCCAGTGAGTTGATGGAAGCGCTGGTTTTGCGACGGCATGGGACTTTAGAAAAACATGCAAAAATTCGCTATTAGACAGGGTTGCGACTCTTTGTTTTCTTTGAGTTAGGCGTGGTTCTAATCGCCGATTCGCTATTAGAAATGCGGCGATCCGTAACGATGGAAAGTTATTTGCCGGAAACGAATAAATGGCCGATTTCCGCCGATTAGAATTGCACGCCGTCGTTTGTTTGCAGGCAGTTACAGGGAATCCTAATCGGCCGCAGCGCCAATTAGAAACGATGGTTGCGTGGTCCTCCAGACTCCCTGCTCCACCAAAGAATAGGCTTCGGTGACGCGATTCTCCCTGCAAGCCCTCCAAGAATCGGGAATCGGCAGGCAAGTCCCTCGCAGGGGATTCGGGGTGCGGCTGACGCGCCCTGCTCCCCCAACGGACGTTTCGCGAAGCCCTGTAGTCGAGCATCTTAACTTCTGCCTTTTCCTTCTTTTTTCTTTTTTTGCTGCGGGGTGCGAGTCACCCGCAGGTTTGATTTCGCGAACTCCCCAGCCGGGGGTCGGAGGCCGTCGACCTGGAGGCCGCGCCGGGAATCAGATTAGCACTCAGCGGGAGGATTGAAACTGTCCTTGGTACCAAAAAAAGGACAGCTGTACTTGCGATTGGTTTGGCGATTAAGGCGTGCCGTTGCAGCGACTTCCGCATTTTGAGAGGAATGTGAAATGTGGTTACGCAAATAAATTCCGGCCGCCGATTCTAAGGCAAAAGAGCCGGCGAGACGCCGGCGTTACGAAAACCGGGCGCGGCTCTGTCGCGACATAGGTTCCTATTTGTTGCAGAGACTGCGGAGCGCGGCGAGTAATAAGTTGCAGAGCGGCTTCTTCCAGCTCTGAGGCCGAACATTCGCTTGGGTGATTGCGTACCTGAGACGAGGTGAGGCCAAGCCATGTCTATGCGGACGAATTTGTGGTTCCCTGTCCGAATCGGTGTGATTGCAATGCTACTGCTCGCCGGTGGCAGTTGGGCGGCGGCGCAGCAGAACGAGAAGAAGATCGATAGCCGCGCCATCGAGTCACTGCGAGAGAAAATTGCGAAGGACCCGCACGCAGTGGAGAATTTCTGGGAGGAAATGAAGCGATCGGGCACGCCGCTAGTGGAGCCAATCGCGGGCGAGCCGCACTATTCGTTCGTTACGTTCGTTTGGCGGGGAGACGCGAACACGCACAACGTCGTCGTGGTTTCTCCGCTTGCGCTGGTCAATTTGGAGCAAGCCAAAATGAACCAGTTGCCGGGCACAGACGTGTGGTATCTGACCTACCGCATGCGAAATGATGCGCGAATGGCGTACCGGCTGGCGCCGAACGACAGTCTGGTGCCATTCGAGGCGGAGACTAACTTTTTTGCGCGAATGTCGCATTTCCGGCGCGATCCGTTCAACGCCAAGACATTCGACTATGGCGGCAACATGAAAGCATCGGTGCTCGAACTTTCCGAAGCGCCTCCGGACGAGTGGATTGATGCGCAGCAGGACATTCCGCACGGAACGATCCAAGAGTCAAAATTGCGAAGCGCCCTATTGAAGAACGAACGCTCGGTGTGGCTCTACACGCCACCCGCATACGATCCCGCCAAGGCGTATCCCTTGCTCGTTGTGATGGACGGAGAGTCATACACAACGTTGGTGCCAACACCGACGATTCTGGACAATTTGATTCATGCCGGGAAAATACCGGCGGTGGTTGCGCTGTTCGTCGGGAATGCGTCGGAAGCAAGAGACACGGAGCTAAATTGCGCCGCGGCATGGGGCGATTTTCTGGTGAAGGAGGCGATCCCCTGGATCGAGTCATCCGGGCACGTGCGAATCGAAACGAAAGGAGTGCTGATCGCGGGATCCAGCATGGGCGGACTCGCCGCCGGTTGCGCCGCGATAGACCACCCGGAAGTGTTTGGGAAAGTCCTGGCGCAATCGGGATCGTTCTATCGGGCGCCTGCCGGAGAAGAGCCCGAATTTCTCGCGCGGCGGCTGGCGCAGTCGAAGCACTTGCAGGTGGAATTCTATTTGGACACTGGTTTGCTTGAGACCGCTGCGATTCCGAGCCGCGATCCGAGCATGCTTACTTCGAGCCGTCATCTGCGAGATGTGTTGATTGCGAAAGGCTACCACGTAGAATTTCGCGACCGATTCAGCGGCCATGAGCATGTGGCCTGGCGCGCCACGTTGAGTGACGGGTTGACCGCGTTGCTGGCAAGACAAGCCGACGCAAATTAAGGCGCGTATGCCGGGCTGGCAAAGGCGGAAGCGAGGAAAGATCGCGGCCAGGTTCTCCTTGACAGTCGAGGAGAGTGCTGATACGCTCTCCTAGACACGCGAGGAGAGACTGTGGGAAAACAGATCGGTCTGCTGCAAGGCACGCTGGACATGTTGATTCTGAAAGCCGTGTCGCTCGGCCCGCTGCATGGCTACGGGGTTTTGTTGCGCATCCAGCAGATTTCGAAAGATCGCCTGGAGATTCAACAAGGCTCGCTATACCCGGCGCTGTACCGCCTGGAGCACCAGGGCTGGATCGCCAGCGAATGGGGCGAGTCGGAAAACAAGCGGAAGGCGAAATATTACCGTCTTACTGCGGCAGGAAAGCGCAGATTTCAAACAGAAACCGAAAAATGGAACCGCATGGCAGAAGTCATCGCCGGAATCCTGCACACAACACCGGAGGAAGTGTGAGGCTCTGGAACCGACTGCGCTCTTGGCTACAGGCCACGTTTGGACGCGCGCGCATGGAAAGCGACATGGACGCCGAGATTCGCTTTCACATGGAAACGTTCGCCGAGGACTTAGTGCGGAACGGCGTGTCGCGCGAAGAAGCGACGCGGCGAGCGCGAATGGAGTTTGGAGGAATCGACCGAGCCAAAGAGGAATGTCGTGAGGCGCGCGGCGTGCGATTCCTTGAAACTCTGGCCCAGGATATTCGGTTCGGTTTGCGCATCCTGCGCAAATCTCCCGGCTTCACGGCAGCCGCGATTCTTACGCTTGCGCTGGGGATCGGCCCTAACACCGCGATCTTTACGGTGATCAACGCCGTGCTGCTGCGACCGCTGCCCTATGCGAACCCCCAGGAATTGGTTACCTGGCGCAGCAACGAGTCTCAGATGGATATTGACGACATCCGGTCTCAGGGAACTTTCTTTTCCGGCGGCGGTGGCGTGAACCCAGAGTTGCTCACCTACACAAACGGCCCAGAACCTCTGGGAATTCACGCCGGATACGTCGATGCCGGCCTGTTCCAGGTGCTGGGCGTGCCGCCGATGTTGGGCCGCACGCTTTCGCCCGAGGACGATTCATTTGGCGGTCCTCGCGTGGTGGTGCTGACCTACCGATTCTGGCGCGAGTATCGCGACAGCGACCCGAACATCATCGGCAAATCGATAGGGCTCGACGAGAATCAGTACACGGTGATTGGCGTGATGCCGGCGAGTTTCGCCGTGCCAAAAAATGATGTTGACCTCTTTGTATCACTGCGTGTCGCCTATCCCGAAGCCGCGCGCTATCGCGGCGTCCATTTCATGAGCTCCTACTGGCGGCTGAAGCCGGGAGTCACACTGTCACAGGCAGCCGCCGGTATGACCGCCATCGATGCTCGCTTGGCGGCGGACTATCCCGCCGAGGAAAAAGGACGCCACACGGTACCCGTACCGCTCCAGCAGTCGGTGACGGGAGACGTTCGTCCAGCTCTTTGGGTGCTTTCCGCAGCGGTCTGTGTGGTGCTGCTTATCGCGTGCGCGAATTTCGCAAGTCTGTTGATGGCGCGCACCGCAGCTCGCCACCGTGAGATGGTGATCCGCGTGGCGCTCGGTGGCGGACGGCGCCGATTGATTCGCCAGGCGCTCACTGAGAGCATGCTGCTTGCGGTTCTCGGTGGTTGCGTAGCGCTGCCCCTGGCAGCGCTCTGCGTTCGCTTACTGGTTGCCGCCAAACCCGCCGCGCTGGCTCACTTCAGCGAAATCTCGTTGGACCCCGCCGTCATCGCCTTTGGGTTTGCCGTGTCGTTGTTGACCGGATTGATTTTCGGTTTGGCTCCGGCCTGGAACGCTTCTCGCGCCGACGTTTCTGAGGCCTTGAAACAGGCAGGACGCAGCGCGACGGCCAGCCCGGCAGGGCACAACTTCCGAAGAACTCTGGTCGTCGTGGAAATCGCCCTGGCGCTGGTGCTGCTTGTCGCCACCGGATTGCTCATTGAGAGCTTCGCTCGCTTGCGCTCGGTGGATCCAGGCTTCGATCCAGCGCGCGTGGTTGCGATCGGCGTCCAATTGCCGAACACGCGTTATCACGAAATTCCGAAACAGATCGAGTTCCGCCGCGAGCTGTTGGGCCGCCTGAACTCGCTCCCAGGAGCTCAAGCTGCAATGGTCGGCGATCCTCCTCTGAATGGCGGCGGACTTACACACAGCATCGTTTTCGAGGGCCGGCCACCCGTCGCCGAGGGCGACGAACCTGACGTAGACACATTCTGTGTGATGGGCGACTATTTCGGCGTGATGCACATTGCGCTGCGCGCCGGCCGAACATTGACGGCGATGGACCGGGAAAATCAGCCGCTGGTCGCCGTCATCAACGAGGCGCTGGCGCGCAAATTCTTTTCAGGTCGGGATCCGATCGGCCGGCGCATTCGCTGGGCCCGCGAAACAGGCGGTCCGCATTGGATGAGCATCGTCGGCGTCGTGGCGGACGTCAAGCAATACTCGCTCGCCGAGCCGACGGACCCGGCCGTTTTCACACCTTTCGCACAGACGGACGAAAATTGGAGGCGTTGGATGTCGGTCGTAGTTCGTATGCCGGACTCCTCCGCGAGCCTGATCCGAGCGGTGAAGCAACAGATATGGTCGTTGGACAGCCAGATTCCTCTGAATCGCGTTCAGAGCATGGATGAGCTTCTGGGACTCTCGCTCGCAGAGCGCCAGTTCAACATGTCGTTGCTCGGCCTATTCGCAGCACTTGCGATGATCCTGGTCGCCGTGGGCATATACGGCGTCATCGCTTACAGTGTCAGCCAGCGGACGCATGAGATCGGCATTCGCATGGCAGTCGGTGCACGCCGTGTCGATGTGCTGAGACTGGTGGTGGGCCAGGGGGTCCGCATGGCGGCAGTGGGCTTAACAGTGGGCATACTCGGCGGCTTTGGGCTCACCAGATTGATGACGAAATTGCTCTTCGGTGTCGCCCCCACGGATCCGTTCACATTCGCCACCGTCGTGCTTTTGATGATGGCGGTGGTGTTGCTCGCGTCCTGGATTCCGGCGCGACGAGCCATGCGCGTGAATCCGATTATCGCCCTGCGGTACGAGTGAGTCTGCGCAAAGGCGTGCCGCAAACTTATCATGTGGAGTCGAAGCAAAGCCGCTGATATGAGGATCGAGTGAGCCAGGGTCCTTACCTGACTGCGATGCCCCCTCGCTAAGGCAATCCGGCGTGGGGCACTGCGACCCTGGTCATTAAAATCGAGGCGCGGTGGTTCGCGGATGCTTCCGCCGCCTGGAAGGTGGGTGCGGCACACGCGAACAGCGTGCGCCCGTCGTCGCCTCCCAACATGCAGGCGAACACGCCGGCTCCCTCGATCTTGAGTTCCTGAAGGATGCTGCCACCCTCCGCCACACGGACCAGCCGGCCATGAGCGGCATCGGCTACCCACACCGCGCCCTCGGCATCGAGGCAGATTCCGTCCGGCACGACGGCCACCTGTCCGCGCATTTCGCCAGCGCCGGTGGATGCCCCAGGATTTCCCAGCGCGGCCCATGTGCGGCGCTCGTTTAGCGAGCCGGAAGCGACGTGGAAGGCGGTGAGCTGGTTCCTCGTTGATTCGGCCACAATCAGCGTGTGGCCGTCCGGAGTGAGCGCCATGCCATTGGGGAAGCCGAGCCCTTCGGCCGCTACCTTAGCTGTGCCGTCGGGTCTTACGCAGATAAGCACGGTAGTCCGGGCTGGGGCGCCGCCCATGAGATCGAACCCGAAATTGCCGACCCAGGCCAAGCCGTCGCGATCGACGAGCATGTCGTTCAAGTGCCACGGAGCCAGAGAGGACAAATCAGCATGCACGACGAGTGAACCGTCAGCCTCACGGCGCAGGACTTTTCGGTCGCGCATGGAGACAATCAACATTCGGCCGTCGGGCAGGAACCCGAGTCCAGATGGCTGCTGGGGCACGTAAGCCAGAATCTCGAACGTGCCGTCCATGGCGACTGCGAGGACGCGGTGCGTGTAGAAGTCGGAAATGTAGAGCCGTTCGTCGCGCCATCGCGGGCACTCCGTGAATGACAAGCCGCTGATGAGGGTAGTGAACTCCGGCACAGCAATCGTCCTTGGGATCTCAGGCTGGTGTACCGCGGCTCCCAGACACCAAGACTAGATTCGAGTAGCAGGCACCAATTCCCAGATCGGGATTATTCCTGCTGAATTGAAACATCTGAAACCGCCCCCCACTCTGGGATGCTGCTTCGGAGGAGACATACACAAGGTTGTTCTTAGAGTCCAAGGGCTGTCGCTCATCATGGAAGTACTTATACATTAAGGTTTTATTACTCCCCGCTGGTATTGCCTCCGGTTAACCCTCGTTCGCAACTTTGATTTTGAGGCTTGGCCACCCTTTTGCAAATGAACGGATGCAAGCGCGTTAGGACGCACGGAAAGCGGTGCAAGGTACCACAACTGCATTCCTCTCGTTAATGATAACGACGCCGTCGGTGCCGTGTCCCAGGAAAGTCTAGAAAAACGCGGAGTTGAAGTGTCCCTGTGTCAGCGTAGATGAAGCGTTGAGACTTATTTCGATTGAAGAGTACCAGCGGGGGCAATGCGAGCGTCCGGCGAATGAATCGGAAGACAGGAGGAAGTGGCGCTTGAAGATACACCATTGGCCGAGACTCCCAAGACGGCGCAATTCTCACGCGCGACCTGACCGGCATTTCTTGAAAGCGATCGCATTTGTATCGCTGGCTGTGTTCGCCACGACGGCTGGTGCACAGGAACGCAGGGTTCCTTTGGAGAACGACGGAAAACCCTCGTCTGAACTCGCGAAAGACAACCTTGACCGAGTGGCGGCTTCCGAACCGCAAATCGCGGGGCTCTTGAGCGCAAACCCGGGACTGCTCGTGGAGTTGAAGAGATGGATGGCTAAGGATGCGTCCGATAAGGGACAAATCGTCCAGGACGAAGACCTTGAAGACGCCGCGATTTTTCATCGGCTTCACCGTGACCCAAATTTCCGAGCCGCGGCGACACGCCTGTTGCAGAGGTACGGATATCTGCTCGCGACACTGAATCCGAGTTCCGCGGCGGGCCGCGAGGCTGAGGACCTCCGAAAAGAGAGGATCCGGCAGCGAGCGGCGGCTGAACTTGCAGCACCGGCCGAATCAATCAAAGAAACGAGACCCACTCACACGAACTGCGATCTCTCCACTGCTTCCACCGATCCGAGCTGCGAGAAAGGGCCGAGTACGAGGGCCGGAGAGGACGAAACCGATGTCAATCCACCAGCGCTACCAAGGGACAGAGAAAGCGACCGGCTTCTCATTAATCGCGGAGCGGAAATGGGAGGGACAAACCCGTCGCTTTCGCGGGCCGGTGCGAACGATCCCAATCGAGGTGAGAGCATCTCGAGCGTAAGCCTGAACTCGAGCGAGCACGAGGGTGGAACTGAGGATGAATCAGTCAGTTCTTCGATGCACACCAACCGCGCGCCCTCGGTAACAGACTCTGAAGCGAGGCGGCCGTCTCGAGCGACGTCAATGCCGTCGTCCGAACGATTGGACAAGCGGACCGAGCGGGAAGAAAAAAGAAAGCGCGGCACCTTTGAAATTGAATCCACAGAAATGGCTGGACCACCTGGAACGCCGCGGCATTGGACTCCATATTCCGACGTTCCCTCGGTGTACGACATGTTCGTGCACGCGGCCGCGCCGGTCGGGACCGTGGAACGATTCGGCGAAGAGGTATTTCGAAATCCGCCAAAAGCGTCCGGCAACATACCGATCGATTTCCCGGCGTCGCCGGACTATGTCGTTGGGCCCGGAGACGGACTCGCGATCGACTTATGGGGCGGTGTCTCGCAGCGGCTGGAACGCACGGTGGATCATGAGGGACGTCTCTCTTTGCCGGAAGTTGGTCCCGTACCGGTAAATGGCCAGACGCTCTCTGACGTTCAACTGACGGTGCAACGGTTGCTGCGCACACAGTTCCGAAACGTCGCCGCGGATGTTTCGCTGTCGCGTCTGCGAAAGGTGCGGGTGTACGTAGTGGGAGACGTGAAGCGCGCCGGCGCCTACGACGTTAGCTCGCTTTCGACGCCACTGAATGCACTGCTGGCAGCGGGTGGGCCGACCGCGAATGGGTCGATGCGCATCGTGAAGCACTACCGGGGAACCGAGCTGGTGCAGGAAGTGGACTTGTACGACCTGTTGCTGCGCGGAATTCGCACCGACATCCAGCGCTTGGAACCGGGAGACACATTGCTGGTCCCTCCGGTGGGATCGCAGATTCGAGTGGACGGCATGGTCCGCCGTCCCGCGATTTATGAGCTGCACAAAGAGAACACGCTCGAGCAGGCGCTCGAAATGGCGGGAGGAATACTTCCCACGGCAGCCCTTAGCCACGTCGAAGTGCAACGACTGGAGGCTCACGAGAAGCGCACGATGCTGAGTCTAGAGATTTCGGGCGCGGCCGATTCAGCATCAATTGAGACCCAGTTGTCGTCCTTCGCCATCCGAGATCGTGACGAAATCCACATCTTTCCAATCGCCCAGTTCATTCAAGACGCCATTTACCTGGAAGGCCATGTGTTGCGCGCGGGACGCTACGCCTACAAGCCTGGCATGAAAGTGACGGATTTGATTTCGTCCTACAGTGACGTGTTACCTGAGCCGGCGCTGAAGTACGCCGAGATCATTCGTTTGAATCCACCCGACTTCCATCCGAGCGTTGAAAGCTTCGATCTCAGCGCGGCGCTGTCGAATCCTTCGGCTGCGCCAGCTCTTCAGGCGCTTGATACCGTGCGAATTTTCAACCGGTTTGAGGTTGAGAATCCGCCCACAATCTCGGTGGCCGGCGCCGTGCGGAAGCCGGGAACATTCGAACCCCCGGGCCAGATTCGTTTTCGAGACGCCATCGAGCTGTCGGGCGGATTGAATTGGGACGCTTCGACGGACTCAGCGCAAATCATCCGGGTGACGCCGGATGGCTCGCTAAAAATTCTGAGTGTGCGGGTCAAGGAAGCGCTGGAAGGCGGCGCCGCCGACAACATACTTCTCGAGACCCGGGACCGCGTTTTGATCCAACAAAATCTAAACCACGCGGATCCTCCCTCCGTATTGGTCGGTGGAGAAGTAGTCCATCCGGGGCGGTACCTGCTCGCTGGAAATCTGCACGTATCGGACTTGGTGCAGATCGCGGGAGGTTTGAGCCGCGGCGCCGACACCGAGAGCGCGGACCTCACGGAGTATCAAGCGTCGAGCACCGGCCCGCTGGTGGCGACCCATGCGGACGTCTCACTTGCCGCGGCCATGAGCGGAGATCCGGAACGTGACCCGCGACTGCGAGACGGCGACGTCCTTACAATTCGGAAGGTACGTGGATGGAGCGATCTGAGAGCGGTCGTTCACATCGACGGTGAGGCTCAACATCCTGGGACGTACGGAATCCATCCCGGCGAGCGATTGAGTTCGGTTCTCGAGCGAGCGGGCGGATTTGAGCCGGATGCTTATCCGTATGGCGCCGTACTCGAAAGAATTCAAGTCCGCGAGCTGGAAAAAAAGGAACGAGACGCGATGCTTTTGCGTTTGAAACAGGCACAGGATGGATTGGAGCTTTCCCCAGATGGCGAACCCAAACAGAAACTGGCGAAAGGACTGGCCTTGCAGCAATGGCAGTCCAGCATCGACCAGTTAACTGCGAACCCGCCGGTCGGCCGCGTATCCATCCGAATCTCGTCGGAGATTGAACGCTGGAAGAACACTTCCGCGGATATCGAGGTCCGCGCCGGAGACACGCTGGTAATCCCCAAAAGACCCGGTTTCGTGATGGTGTCCGGGCAAGCTTTTAATCCCACGGCGATTGCTTACCGTCCGGGCAGGAGTGCGAACTGGTACCTCAACCGGGCCGGAGGACCGACGCCGATGGCCAACAAGAAAGGAATTTTCGTGATTCGAGCTAACGGAACGGTAATCGGAGGCAAGAGCGGACTGTGGAGCGGGGATTCGCTGAGCGCCGCACTGCAGCCAGGTGACATCGTTGTTGTTCCGGAAAAGGCTCTAGCGGGCAACGTACCGTGGCAAAACATTTTATTGCTCGCGCAGGTGGTCTCGTCGATCGCCTTAACGGCGTACGTCGCAGCCAAGCCCTAGCGCGAACCGGCCATATGAGCCAAATACGGACGATCCTTGCTGTCGGATGCTGCTCGCTGATGACCCTCGCAGGTACGCGAAAGGAGTGCTACGCCAAGCCGAAAGCACAATGTGCGTGTCCCGCAGCCCCCGCATCCGGTGAGAAAAATAAAGATGACCGCCCGCCCTCCAAGCTCCCACTCAATTCAGACGCTATCAGGAATTCCGACGACCCGCCCGCGCAAACTGCCGACTACGATAACTCGCTGCGCCCGCAATTGTTGCCTCGTTTTCTCGGGGACCAAAAGGCCATTTGGACGAGTCATTCGCAGCTCCGTCTTTCGGATGCAGCCTGGCTTGTGCCTCTGGGCCTGGCTACGGCCGGGACACTCGCAACCGACACAGAGTTTTCAAAGCACCTCTCCAATTCTCCGAGCCGGATAAAACGGAGCAAGGACTTCTCGAACTACGGGCTTGGGGGGATGGGAGGACTGGCAGCGGGACTTTACCTCTGGGGCCAAAGGAGTCACGACGATCACAAGAGCGAGACTGGATTCCTGGCCGGTGAGGCGGCGCTCAACAGCCTGGCGGTAGTCTACGCTTTGAAATATTCGTTTCAACGAGAACGTCCTCTACAGAATGATTTTCAAGGCGCGTTCTGGAAGGGCGGCGACAGCTTTCCGTCTGAACATGCTGCGGCGGCGTGGTCGATTGCCAGCGTGATCGCGCATGAATATCCCAGTCCATTGACGCAGGTACTGGCTTACGGCATGGCATCGGCCGTAAGCGTTTCCCGTCTGACGGCGAAACAGCATTTCCCTTCGGATATTTTGATTGGCAGCGCGGTCGGCTGGCTTTCGGGAGAAGTAACCTATCGCCGGCATCATGACCCAGAGTTAGGCGGCTCAACATGGAATACATTGGCCGAATCCCTGGATTATCTGGAAGAAAACCGGCCGCGGCAAAGAATGGGAACGACTTTCGTTGCGCTCGATAGCTGGGTGTATCCAGCGTTCGATCGATTAGCCGGGCTGAGCTACATCCATACTTCAATAGCAGGGTTGCGGCCTTGGACCCGGATGGAGTGCGCCCGCCTGGTTGAAGAAGCAAGTGAAGAATTGCGGGACAACCAGACTGCCGATAGCGCGGCGAGTGCGCTCCTGGATCGGTTGCGACGGGAATTTTCACTCGAAATGGGGCTTCTCGCCGGCGGACGCAACATAAGCGCAAACGTCGAATCGGTTTACGTTCGCGCTGTGTCGATTAGCGGGCCCGCTCTGACCGACGGGTTTCACTTCGGTCAAACGGTATCTTACGATTTCGGCCGGCCGTTTGAGCGCGGCACGAATGGGCAGGCAGGCGGGGCGTTTCGCGCAACGATGGGCCCGATCGCAATTTATATCCGAACGGAGTATCAGCACGCACCAGAGTCTCCGGCGCCTTCCGGCGCCGTTCGCAGCATCATAGCCCTTCGCGACTTGGTGCCCGAACCGCCGGCCACTCCCGTGGCTGCAATCAACCGGCCACGATTGCTCGATGCGTATGTGGCCGTGAATTTGAACAACTGGCAGATATTAATTGGCAAGCAAAGCTTGTCGTGGGGTCCTGGCCCTGGTGGGTCGCTGTTGTGGAGCGACAACGCCGAGCCAGTCGATATGGTTCGCGTCGTGAATTCCGAGCCTACCCGATTGCCGGGCTTCCTCAAGTATCTAGGCCCGGTTCGCGTCGACCAATTTTTGGGACGCTTGGGTGGCGATGCGTTCGTTCGCCGGCCTTTCATTTACGGCAACAAAATAAACTTCAAGCCGTTGCCGAACCTTGAGTTCGGTTATGGGCGCACGATAACAATTGGAGGGGTGGGAGGCGACCCGCTTACTCCGGGCAATTTCTTTTACAGCTTTTTCGGCCTCCACACAAACAGCACCTTGGGTGGTTCGGTGCCGGGCGACACTCACACAAGCTTCGATTGGACATTCAATGTGCCCAAAGTTCGAAACTATATTGTCTTTTACGGAGATTGGTACACAGATGATGACGCCATCGGCATCACGGCTCCCACGAGAAGCGCCTATCGTCCCGGAATTTACATCACCCATTTTCCAGGCGCATCCAAACTCGATTTACATATCGAAGCGGCGAACACGGAATCGCCCGTAGTTTTTCCTAGTGGAGCGGGCAACACGGGAGATCTAAATTACTGGAACTTTATCTACCGGGATGGATACACCAACAACGGTAATTTGATAGGCAACGTTGTGGGGCGTATGGGCCAGGCCTACCAAGGTTGGCTCAGCTACTGGCTATCTCCCCGGAACATATTGCAGCTCATTTACAAGAACAGTTCCGTTTCCAATGCATTCATTCCGGGAGGGGGAGCCTGGCAGGACTACAGCGTGAGGAACGAGACGTATTGGAAGTCCGGATTTTACCTAAAGGCCCAACTCCAATATGAACATATTTCGCACTACCCGATATTGTTCAGCGGCGCGCAGCGGAATTTTGCAGCCGTTGTGGAAATGGGCTTTTCGCATGGAAGCGGGCTGGGCGCGCCGAAATGACGCAAACTTCGACTCAACACCAATGCGAAGCCGCGGTTGACCTGCCAATGGACAACTCCGAGTTCAACGGAGAGCCCAGTGACGAATTCCATTTCGACGGGGCGACGTTGACGGAATGGCTCGGCGTGCTTTGGGACCAACGTCGCTTGCTCTTCCGGGTCACAGTTATCGGATTCGTGGTTGCGATTTTAACTGCATTTCTGATTCCCAAGCGCTACACGACTACGACACGGCTCATGCCGCCGGATACGCAGTCAGCCTCCAACATGATGATGCTGGCGGGATTAGCGCAAAGAGCAGGCAATGGGCTGGGCGCGGTGGCCGGTGACCTGCTCGGAATGAAAAGCTCGGGAGCGCTTTTTGTTGGGGTGCTGCAAAGCGAGACAGTCCAAAATCATTTGATACAGCAATTCGATTTAAGAAAGGTATACGGAACAAGGTACCAGCAAGAGGCGCGCAAAAAATTGGGAGAGAGCACTTCCATCCAGGAAGAGCGCAAGAGCGGCATTATTACCATCGGCGTTACGGACAGAAGTCCCGCGCGGGCGGCTGACCTGGCAAATGCCTACGTCAAGGAACTGAACTCGACGGTTTCACAGCTCTCGACTTCTTCCGCACATCGGGAACGAATATTTCTGGAAGAGCGTCTGCGAACCGTTAAGCAGGACTTGGACGATGCGGATATGCAGCTCGCTCAATTTTCCAGCAAGAACAACACGCTCGACATACAGCAACAAGGAAAAGCAATGCTGGAGGCGGCCGGAAATCTAGCCGGCCAGATGATCGCCGCCGAATCGGAACTCGAGGGACTCCGGCAAATCTATTCCGAGAACAACGCGCGTATCCGCGCGTTAAATGCGCGTGTCGGCGAACTCCGCAAGGAACTTGGCAAACTCTCCGGGGAAAATGGAGATACTGGAAAGAGCACTGCGATTGCGGCAGATTCGTCCGGCGGCATGCCCTACCCTTCACTTCGCAAACTGCCGTTGCTAGGAGTGCAGTATGCGGATTACCACCGCCGCGCGAAGATCCAGGAAACGATCTACGAGTTACTGACCGAGCAGTACGAGCTCGCCAAGGTGGAAGAAGCCAAGGAAACACCCAGTATAAAGGTTCTCGACCTAGCCGAGGTTCCCGAAAGGAAGACCTTTCCGCCGCGTTCGTTGATCATCGTCAGCGGCACGCTTGCTGCGGTCGCATTGTGCGCCGTTTGGATTGTCGGTTCGAAACGTTGGCGAGGGACGGATGTTCGGGATCCGCGCAAAGTATTGGCACAGAAAGTTTTCGCGACATTGAAATCGGGCGTGCCCGGCCGAGCGTGGAAACAAGAGTGAAGATGAGGGTTATATCGAAGCGACAGTGAGCCACATGCACGTCAAACGCAACGCAAAAGAAGTTCTTCGCCACCTCCTTCTAAGGAGCGGCCTGAATGGAGCATACCTTGCGTTCCGCTCCGCCCGGGGGCAAAACATGGACCATCTTCGTGCGCGGACGCTCCGCGAACGCTTCTCGACGATTTATCGAAACCGCGTGTGGCTTACGGGCCGGCCATACGGTTCTCTCTCGGGACTTGGATCCGAGCTTGAGAACACGAAGGCAATTCGGCGACGCTTGCCCGAATTGCTTACTCGCCTCCATACCAAAACCATACTTGACGTCGGGTGTGGAGATTTCAACTGGATGAGCCGACTCGAACTCGATTGCCGCTACATCGGTGTGGATGTCGCCTCAAGCGTTATTGAACAGAATATTCGAAACTACGGCTCGGTGAACCGGACGTTCTATGATCTCGACGCGACAACTGATCCACTTCCGTCCGCGGACACGATTCTATGCCGAGAGGTGTTCTTCCATTTGTCCTTCGCCGACATTTGGGCGTTGATTCGAAACATGCGTCTGAGTGGCATCTCCACGATGATTGCAACAAACGACGCTGGCACAGACTTTAACGCAGACATTCTGTCCGGCGATTTTCGGCTACTAAATCTAACCAAGCCACCGTTTTGTTTTCCTCGTTCCCAACTTTTTATTCCAGATGACGAGGTGTCGCCGGGACGGATGCTCGCAGCTTGGCGCTTGTCGGACGTGCCGCAGCATGGTTCGCCGGAAACCCGGGGAAACGCCACTCCGCAATCCTGTTGGCGGACCCATTTTCGGGCGGGGAAATAACTGTGTCTTCTTTTGAAAATCTGGAGACCCTGAACGGGGATTGTGTCGCTGGCATCGCCAGAGTCGCCGCGCGGTTCTCGAACAGAAAAGCCTACGCGCAGACGATGGCAGCGACAGTTGCGGTGCGCTGCTTCGGCGCGGTCTCCGGAGTCCTCGCGGCGCGGCTTCTCGGTCCCAACGGGCGCGGGGAATTAGCGATCATCGTCTTTATGCCGATGATGTTGATTTCATGGGGTGAGTTCGAATTCTCTCGAAGTGTGATAGTTGAGAGTAGCAAGAACGGCGGAGCATCCCCGGTGTTGGCGCCCACTGCGTTTTGGGTAGCCGCCGTCTTGGGCTGCGCGGAAATGGCGCTGCTGGCGCTGGCGCTTCGCTTTTTCCTTCCTGCCGACAAACTCCATTTGCTGAGCTCGGCAAGATGGTTCGCGCTGTACCTGCCGGCAACATACGTGACGGTTTCCCTTATGGGCATCGATCAGGGTCGAGGGAGCTTTGGACGCTTCAGCCTTTTCCAGATCATGCCGGGAATGGCGTATTTGTTGGCCATCGTCTGCGTGATTTGGCCAGCGCATCGCAACTCGCCGCAGGCGTTTGCTGTCGCGGCTTTGGCGGGTGTGACGTCGGCAACTGTTTTGCGCGTAGCGCTGGATTGGCGCCAGATTTCGAGAGTGGGTCCAACGTGGTCGATGGCTTCCCGGTTACTTCGACGGGGGTTTACCTTCTACATCCCAGCACTGGCGGGGCTGGCGCTTCTGCGTGCGGACATGCTTTTGCTCGTGCGTATCGCTCCGGCGGCGGCGATTGGCGCCTACGCAGTGGCACAAGCGATCGCGATGGGGCAAGTCGGCATAGTCAATCCGTTCGTGCAGGTGGGTTTCGCAGCGGTTGCAGGGGAGGCCGAGCACGACCGCGCGCTCGAAACGCTCGCACGGCATTTCCGCCTGGCTCAGGTGGCCGTTGCGGGCATGGCGATCTTTGCGGCCGCATCGGCGTCGTGGGCCATCCGGGTTTTGATTGGCCCTGAATTCCTTGCGGCTACCGCCGCGACGTATTTTCTGATCGGCGCGAGCGGATTCTGGGGGATGGGACAAACTCTTGAGCAGGGTCTCCGTGCTGCGTCACATCCGGGGCTAGGCATTTTCCCGAATCTATTGGGTTTGGCGATACTTCTTAGCGCGGGGGTGCCGGCATATCTGCATTTTGGAATCACCGGGCTCGCTGCCGCGGTGTTTCTAGGACAGTGCACCAATCTTCTCGTGTTGATCGGCCTCTGCATTTTCAACTTGCGCATGCGTCCGGGATTGTTCTGGGCTTTCGATGCTGCAACATTTCACGAAATGAAAGTGGTAACGGCAGCCCTGAAAAAACGCTTTGGCTGGGTGAGCGTATCGTGATGCGAATTTCCGCCAGTCAATGTGCTGCGCCCAAACAGTTCTCCCGGTGGATTCGTGTACTCCCGATTGTGTTCTTTTTGGTTTATCTCACAGGGACTGTGTCGTTCTTTGTGGCCGGCCCGTTCGAATATCCCGTCGACAATCCATGGACTCTCTACCTTTTCCTGGCGCTGGCTCATTTGGCCCTGTTAGCAGGATATTGGCGCGCCGCCTCGGGCCAGCCCAGGAACTACCTCGGCAAATGGAAGGCACCTCAACTGCTGCTCTGGAGCGCCACGGTCAGCCTGGTGTTGCTCGTGCCCACGAGCAAGGCCCGAACAGGCAACGCGATACCCGATGTAGCGGACGGGATCGTCAACACAGGCGATGCGTACGCCCGAACAGTATCTCTGTCGGAGCAGCCCGCTGGATTGCCAATCGTTGAATATATACGAATTGTTTCGGGACCTTTGATCGGATTCCTCCTTCCCCTAACAGTTTTTTATTGGAGGCAATTAGCGAAAATGACGAGGGCGCTGGCGGTCACAGGAATCTTAGGCACTGTCGCATTGTTCGTTGCCATGGGCACCAACAAAGCGGTTGCCGATACGGTTTTATTGGTTCCCTGGATGGCTTTCGCAGGATACAAGGCGGGCAAGCTGCGGCTGAAGCCTGGTCGGATTGTCACTCTCGGCCTGTGCAGCGTATCGGCCTTCGTTTTGTTTTTCACATTCTTTGGATTGGCGATGGAGGGGCGCTCGGGTTCACCTGCGGTGACCGGATATTTTCCGGCCACCGGCACAAGGGCGGACACCGACAATTTCCTGGTTAGTGGACTCAGCGCGGGGCCGGCGGCTGTGATCATGGGGCTCGATATTTACCTCACTCCGGGCTACTACGCACTCAGTCTTTCGCTCCGCGAGCCATTTGTTCCCATGTATGGCGTAGGGAATTCGATGTTCCTTTATAGGCAGGCGGCTCGGCTGACGGGCGACGGCAACATTATGAAAAAGCCCTATCCAGCGCGGATCGAGAAATACGGATGGGACGCCTACGGACTGTGGTCCTCAATCTATCCCTGGATTGCGTCGGATGTTTCCTTTCCCGGAACTATTTTTATCGTGTATCTGATTGGGCGCCTTTTCGCGTTGTCGTGGCTCGACACGTTGGGAGGAGCAAATCCATTTGCCGTGGTGATGTTTTCACAGTTTCTGATCATGCTGTTTTATTTCCCCGCAAATAACCAGCTTCTTCAATCCGGCGAAGGATTTACAGCATTTTGGGTGACATTGTTTCTGTGGCTGCGGACACGGCGCCGGCCGGGCTCGGCGCGCTCTAGGGTCTTCTCGACAGCAGCTTGAATTTTCGCACGACACGCGCGATGGCCCGCTGGAATCGATTTGAGTGGAGAAAATGGAATAACCGAATTGCCGACCGAGCTGTCAAACAAAGATCGAGACGGCATTGCTCTCGCGTTTGTCGGGGCCATTGTCCCCGATGAGCCGCGATTTCGCACCTCCGCTTTTTCGCAGGCCGGTCAGATGTACCAGCAGGAATTGCTGGTCGGCTTACAGCGTGCTGGGTTGCCAGCTTCGGCAATCATTTCGGTGATTCCGGTTGCGTCACGGCGGCACGGAGAAATGGGGCGGAGATGGTTCGGTGGCGGAGATACCACGCTGTGGGAGGGCATGTTGATCAAGTTTGTTCCATTCATCAATATCACGCCGCTCAAACAGATCAGCATTGGAATCGGGACAGCGATCGAGCTGTTGCGCTGGGGATGGCGGAATCGCCTCGCGCGCTTTCGTGTCGTCTATTGTTACAACCTGTCCGTTCCGCCAGGGATATTCATCCTCTTGAGCGCCTGGTTGATTCGCGCAAGAACGGTCGTTTCGCTTTGTGACATCGACGTGCCGGGAGAGACAGTCCCGAAGACGCTGTTCTGGAAACTGGACTATTGGATGCAGCGCCGGTTGATCCGCCATTTCGATGGTCATGTTGTTGTCTCTGATGTGATCGCGCGCGATTTCCTGGACGGCAAGCCGCACCTGCGGTTAGAGGGAGGAATTCGCCAACAGGATCTGGTCCGGACGGACGGGTACGAACTCTACGAGAATAAGCGGGATGGAGAGCGACCCTTTGTGATTGCGGCGGCCGGACAGTTGAACGAGACGAATGGCCTGCCGGTCCTCCTGGAGGCTTTTTCAATGCTGCGTGGTGAACGATTTCGGCTGCGGATCGCTGGAACAGGGCCGTGTGAAGGCCTGGTTCAGGCAGCTGCGGCCAGGGATCCACGGATTGAATTCCTCGGCCTACTTTCGTTCGAGGGCGTACTCAAGGTTTATAGCTCCTCAAGCGTTCTGATTAATATGCGGATAACAAAGTCGCGGAACACGAAGTACTTTTTCCCGTCGAAGATGATGGAGTATCTAGCTTCGGGAGTGCCGGTTATTTCCACTTGCACCGGTCATGTAGAGGAAGAGTTCGGGGCCTTCACCTACCTTCTGCGAGAAGAGACTCCGAAAGCCTTGTGTCAACTCATCGAGCACGTGGCGGCACTCGATCCGGAAGAACGGCGAAAGACCGGTCAGAAGGCGCGCGCGCATATGGCGAAACACAAAACATGGGCTGCGCAAACTCAAAAACTGGCGGAATTTATTCGCGGCACAGTGTTGCAACTGAGGGCGCCCGCCTGAATGCCGCCGAAAATATTCATCGTCGCCGATTGGTACCTGCCCGGCTTTAAGGCGGGTGGCCTTGTGACGGCGATTGCAAATATGGTCGAGTTTATCGGGGACGCGTTTGACCTATTCGTGTTCACTCGTGACTCGGATTTAACCGATGCCGACCGATATGCGGGTATCCGCCACAACGAATGGACACAAATCGGCAAAGCTCGCGTGCTCCACACCAGCGACTTGTCGTTCAGCCATCTGCGGCGGCGCATCCTCGAGGTGCAGCCGGACATCATTTACTTGAATAGTTTCTTTTCGAAACTGACGGGCAAGACGCTCTGTCTTCGGAGGCTCGGCCTGCTGCCGGCTTGCGCGGTTGTTCTCGCCCCCCGCGGCGAGTTTTCGCCGGGCGCCCTGGGAATCAAGCGATGGCGGAAATCGATTTACAGAACTGCCGCCCTGCGCGCCGGGCTGTATGGCCGTCTGATATGGCAAGCTTCCTCCCCACTCGAGCAAGATCACATTGCTACTGAGCTCAGAGCAGCCCAACTGCGGGATCAGTGTATTCATGTCGCTTGGGACTTGCCAAATCCCGATTGGCTGCGAGCAACGAAAAGACTGCCTAAGCCGCTGAAGTCGACCGGGGCTCGGTTTTTGTTGATTTCCCGCATTTCGCGCATGAAAAATATTGTGTTTGCCATTGAACTGCTCAGGAATCTTGTTGGGCATGTGGAATTCGACGTTTATGGACCGATCGATGATCTCCAATATTGGGAAGAGTGCCAAAAGCGAACCGAGTCTCTGCCGGACACTGTGGTCGTACGGTATCGCGGTGCGATTCCTCGCGAACTCGTCCCGAGCGTCGCTGCCAACCATGACTTCTTTTTGATGCCGACGCGAGGAGAGAACTTTGGTTACGTGATCCTGGAGGCGATGGCAGCAGGATGTCCCGTGATTTTGAGTGATCTGACGCCGTGGCGGGGTGCGACGGATCAAGGAGTTGGATGGAGTTTGCCGCTCGAAGACCGCGAATTATGGCGCAGCGTCTTACAGCAATGCATCGATATGGAGCAGCAGACTTATGCAAGATATTCCTTACGGGCGCGGGAGTTTGTGGAATTCTGGGCTACGTCGAACGATCACGTCGAAAGAACGTTTCAATTGTTCAACCGCGCGCTTGAGGGCCATCCCAGATCAAGCACGTCACGCTCACTCGGAGCGTCCTGAGGAGAGCACTGATAGCCGGGCAAAAATACGCCTCGAACCCGGAAGCATGTTCCCGAAATGGAAATTTTAATTCTTGGTGGTTCTGGGATGCTTGGACACAAGTTGTTCCAATACTTGCGGAAGCGATGTCCAGGAACCTACTGTACGATTCGCGGCCGCATCAATGACAGCGCTCTTCGCAACGTCGATCTGTTTCACAACGGTGGCGTAGTGGAGAATATTGACGCTGGCGCGTTCGCGGCTCTCGAGCAGCTGATCTTGGAGAATAAGCCCAAGGTCGTCGTTAACTGCATCGGAATTGTGAAGCAGAGAAATGAGGCGACAAGAGCTGCGCCGAGCATAGCCGTTAACGCATTGTTACCCCATCAACTCGCCGAGTTGTGCGATCGGTGGGGCGGACGTCTCATCCACTTCAGTACCGATTGTGTTTTCAGCGGCGAGGGCGGCGCCTACGAAGAGGAGAGTTTTGCAGATTCCGATGATCTATACGGCCGCACCAAGTTCTTGGGAGAAGTGGCAACCGGAAGGGCGATTACTCTGCGCACATCGATTATTGGGAGGGAGCTCGTACATCGGGAGTCGCTACTGGAGTGGTTTCTCAGGCAAAACCACAAGCAAATCTTCGGATATACGCGCGCGATGTTTTCCGGAGTAACCACGAACTACATGGCGAGCGTAGTGGAGAGCTTAGCTAAAGAACACTCCAACCTCTCGGGCTTGTACCAGGTCGCCAGCGCCGCGATCTCGAAGTATGAGCTTCTTTGCCTGTTGCGCGACACATACCGACTTGACGTTGAAATTACCCCGGATCCAGGTTTTTTCTGCGACCGGAGCATGAAAGGAGAAAAGTTCACGAAAGCAACGGGCAGCATTCCCCCTCCATGGCCGAAGCTGGTTGCGGACCTCGCAAATGACGATACGCCCTACGACAAATGGCGACAAAACGCCAATTAAGCATTTTGACGGCAAGCGAATACTGATTACGGGGGGAACGGGATCGCTCGGAAAAACGCTCGTTCGCCGATTCCTCGAAGGAAGCGCCGGCAATCCCGCCAAGATCATCGTCCTTTCGCGTGATGAAGCCAAGCAACATCTCATGCGGATGGAATACCAGCACAGAGCGGCCGCCACCGATGAGATTATCTATCGCAATTTCCAACAGAAATTGGAGTTCCGGATCGGGGACGTCCGAGACAGCCACTCCGTCGCACGATCCCTGCGCGATGCCGATATCGTGTTCAATGCCGCGGCCCTGAAACAGGTGCCAACCTGTGAGTACTTCCCCTACGAAGCAGTCCGAACCAACATCGAAGGCCCGGAAAACATCATCCAGGCAATCCAAGAGCACCGCTTACCGGTCGAGACGGTGGTCGGCGTTTCGACGGACAAGGCTTGCAGGCCCGTAAATGCCATGGGCATGACCAAGGCGCTCCAGGAGCGCGTGTTTATCCAAGCGAACATTCGCTGCCCGGGCACGCGATTCGTGTGCGTGCGCTATGG
>Ga0210401_10000366_pt1 | contig 55960 bp, 57 predicted proteins | sample IncBWH32MmetaG_FD_150866 | JGI IMG/M metagenome (GOLD analysis project Ga0210401, IMG submission 150866) | Forest soil microbial communities from Barre Woods Harvard Forest LTER site, Petersham, Massachusetts, United States - Inc-BW-H-32-M | ecosystem: Environmental > Terrestrial > Soil >...
CCTAAGTCCTTTAGAAGAGATAGTTTAGAGAGGTATCTCAAGGCGTGTCATGTGTTTTCAGGCACTTAAAGGTAAATGAACGTGCAGGCGAGCGATAATCTCCTCCATAAGTCCTTTAGAAGTAATATTTTACGAGGGTATCTCAAAACGACGGCCTTTGTTTTGAAGGATTTAGACAGAAAACTCAGTTTTCGAGTAGATACCACGCATCAACAAATAAACTTGTTCACAGACAAAGATAACTAAATTATAACTATCGCAGCGGGCAGCCCTCTCAATCGACTGGCCAGGGCACGCCACGTTTCTTGGACTTAGGCTCTTTCTCTAACGGGGCCATACCTGGACAAGCTTGATGTCCACTCATACACTTTCTAGGATTCACCCGCTATGCGACTTATCACCTTCGAAGATCCCGCGCAGCGCCGCCGTATTGGCGCCGTGACCGACGACGCCCGCTTCGTCGACCTGCATTCCGCATGTTCTCTCTATCTGCGAGACGTCGAAAACGAAAGCGCCTTTGAGCGCCTCGCCGACGCCCTGGTCCCTCCCGACATGCTCGCCCTATTCCAGGGTGGCGACACCAGCCTCGAAGCCGCGCACAAAGCCTTCGACCACGCGTTGCGCAATGACGGCGCCAGAGGACCCAGCGGCGAGACCATCTTCTACTTCGCGACTGAACTCAAACTCAAAGCTCCAATTGTTCCGCGCAAGTTCTTTCACACCGCCGGCAACTTTCGCGAGCATCACGAAGAGGCCACCAAGGCCGGGTTCTCCCATCCCGTAATGCCCTGGATCGTCTTCTTTCAGAACGTCGACGCCATCGTCGGCCACGACGAGCCCGTGATTTATCCCGAGCATTTGACCAACGAACTGGATTACGAACTCGAACTCGCCGTAGTTCTGAAAAAGGGCGGCAAGCATTTTTCACCCGAGGAAGCCGCCGAACGCATAGGCGGCTATGTAATTTTCAACGACATCACCGCCCGCGACATCCAACGCCGCGAAATGAAGTCCGGCGTGTTCAGCTTCTGCAAGGGAATCGACACCTTCTGCCCTCTGGGCCCCTGGATCGTAACCGCCGACGAGATTCCCAACCCGCACAATCTGGCCATGGAATTGCGAGTCAACGGAGAATCGCGGCAACGTTCGCATTCCAGCAAAATGTCAGTGAAGATTCCAGAGATCCTCTCGCACTATTCGCCCATGGGTTACTGCGCAGGCGACGTAGTTTCGACAGGCACGGTCTCCGGCGTAGCAGCTTTCAGTGGCGATCCAAAAGCCTGGTACCTGAAACCCGGAGACGTAATGGAATGCGAAATCGAAAACATCGGCATCCTGCGAAATCGTGTGATCTCCTGGGAAGAAGCCTACGGCGAAAAGCCCGCAGCCCTAGCCACACAAGGGGCCCTGAAGTGAGGATCTAGAAAATTGAGCAATTGATCAATCGGTAATTAGAATTCACAAGCTCGGTTTTTCAATTACCAAATCACCGAATTTCTAAATCACCCAATGGTTCTCCTGTCTCCGTGACTCTGTGGTGAGCCCAAACGAAATGACAACGAATTCCAAAATCTGGGTCAGTGAACTGAACGCACGCCCCGAAATTCGCGCCGCGTTCCCGCGCACTACAATTCGCTTCTACGACACCACGCTACGCGACGGCGAGCAAACCGTCGGCGTCGTCCTGTCACCGGAGCAAAAACTGCACATCGCCCGCAAGCTGGACGAGCTAGGCGTAACCCGCATCGAAGCCGGATTCCCGCGTGTCTCCGTCGATGACGCGGAAGCCATCCAACTCATGCAGAAGGCGAAGCTGAAGGCCGAGCTATGGGGTTTTTCCCGGGCGGTGAAAGGTGACATTGACGAACAGATCGGATTAGGCTTGTGCGCCTCGGTAATCGAAGCCCCCACCAGCGACATCAAGCTGAAAGCCTACGGCATGACCCGCGAAGGCGTGCTGCGGCGTGTCGTGGACGCGATGTCCATCGCCAAGCAAAACGGAATCACCACAGCTTTCTTCGCAGTCGATGGCACCCGCACCGAACTCGAATTCCTGAAGAGAATTTATCTCGCCGCCCTGGAAGCTGGTGCCGCGGAAATCGTGGTCGTGGACACCATCGGCGCTTGCGGCCCCGAAGCCGTCGAATTCTTGATTCGAGAAGTGTGCCACTGGGTCGGGCCGACCGTGCCCGTTCATTACCACGGCCACAACGACTTCGGCATGGCCACCGCCTGCGCCATCGCCGCAGTCCGCGCCGGAGCTACCTGGATTCAGGGAACGATCAACGGCATGGGCGAGCGCGCCGGAAATGCCGACATCTCGGAAATCGCTCTCGCCCTGCGCTGTCTCTACGACGTTCCAGTCGCCTTGGATTTAACCAAAGTCCGCGAGGTATCAGAAGTCGTATGCGAGGCCGCCGAATACACACTCGACGCATGGAAACCGCTCGTCGGCGAAAACCTGTTTCGGCGCGAGAGCGGTGCAGTCGCAACCCAATTCCACATCCCCGAAGCCATCGAACCGTATTCCGCAGAACTGGTGAACGCCCGCCGGAGCATCGTGCTGGGAAAAAAGAGCGGGCCAGACAGCGTCGATCTGAAGTGCAAGGAACTTGGCCTAACGATAACCCCGGAACAGCGAGCCCCGATCCTGGCCGAAGTCAAAAAGCGCTCCATAACCAAGCGCGCCCTGCTGACCGACGAAGAGTTCCAAGAGATAGTAAGAAAATCCGTGTGAATCCGTGAAAATCCGTGGCTAACTCTTGAAGTGCGAAAGCACCGCGTCGCCAAACAATTTCGCCTGGCCGGTGCGGTCATCGCCCCAGATTTCCAGCATGATGTGTGTGCAACCCGCATCGCGATATTCCTCGATGCGAGTGATGCATTCTTCCGGGGTCCCAGCAATCGGACAGACTTTATGCAAAATCTCGTCGCTAACGACTTTAGCCGCGGCTTTCCGCCCGCCTCGTTCCATGGCATCGGCCACCGGCCGCAACTCGTCGAAGGTCAGGCCGGCACATTCGAGGAGTACGTCGGCGGAGCCTCTAATGTTCTGCACCTTGTTGGCAAGATACATCGCGGCCTGCTCGCGCGCGCCTTCTTTGCCTTTGGCCGAATCGCGGTGGATGCTCCCGACGATCACCGAACCGAGCACGAGCTTCGACGGATCTTTCCCCGCCTTGCGCGCCCCTTCTTCCATGTTCTTGCGCGAGCACGCCACAAACGCTGGTGTAGTGATGCTAGCGGTGAGCAGTCCATCTCCGACTACCCCGGAGATTCTCTGCAGCACCGGCCCAGTTCCGGCAATGTAGATGGGCGGAATGCCCCGCGGCGTATGTGCGTCCGTCTTGAGCGGCGGCACGTTCGCCTGAAAGACTTTTCCCTGATACTCAAAAGCACCGCCGGCCAGCACACCTTTGATGATCTCGATGCTCTCGCGCATCACAGTGGCCGGACCAACTTTTTCGCCTTCGCCTTCGCCAATCTCTTTCATGAAGATCTTGGACGCTCCCAGTCCAAGCAGAAAGCGATCCCCAGCCAGATCCTGCATTACGCGCGCTTCCATCGCGATCTGTACCGGATGGCGCGTGTAGGGCGAAATGATGCCCCACCCCAACTGGATGCGTCGAGTCTCGGCCGCGATAACGGCGAGGACCGCGGTCGAGGAGCGGGCCTCGAACGAATGTTTCCGCCACCAGGGATAAGCCTCCGCGATCCAGAAGGCATCGAACCCCGCGTCTTCGCAGGCCTTCGCCATGGCAACGGTTTCGCGCACCGGTTCCATGCTGAGTTGCAGGACGCCAATGTTGAATGGAATCGCCATGGTCAGCTCAGCGCCTCAGTCGGGATCTTTCCACGAGTGTTCCAACCCTTTAATCAAAGCCCACAGCGCCTTGTTCAATGGAGTAGGCACGCCTACTTTTTCGCCCCACTGGACAATCGCTCCGTTCATGAAATCGATCTCCGTCTGCCGTTTGGCGAGCACATCTTGCAGCATGCTCGCCCGATGCTTGCCGGGAGCATTCGCGCCCTTCTGCACAAGTTGTCGAGGGTCACCGTGTAATTCAATTCCCAGCTCATTCGCGACCGCCTCTCCTTCCGCGATCAGGTCGTTGAAAAGCTGCCCAGTCGGCTCAAACCGCGTGGCGGCGCCGTGGTGCAACAGCGTGAGCGCACCTACAGGATTTGTGGCCGCATTGAAGATCAGCTTGGTCCACTGCGCGCCGCGAGCGTCGTTCAAGGATATTGTGTTCATTCCCGAACGCGTGAGCAGCCCTGCCAGTTCTTCCACTCTCTCCATCGAAGTATTGGTCTCCTCGAACGGTCCGATCCAGGTGTCCCCTTTGATGTCATACCCGATATGTCCGGGCGCAATCGGATGTCCGGCGGGAAAGGTGGTGCCTTGAATCACGAACTGCACGCGCTCGGCGATAATCTCTTCGTTGCCAACCCCATTCTGAACCGAACACACCGCGCTCTCACCGTCGAAAATATGCGCGACCTCGGAGATCGCGACCCGGGTATGAATCGCTTTCGTCGCGACGATGCCGTAGTCGCAGCGAGGCAACTCTTTGGCATTACTGGTGGCATTGAGCCGGGCAGTAAAGTCTTCCGCCCCTGAAAGTCGCAGGCCGTTCCGCCGGATGGCGTCGGTGTGCTCTTTCCACACGTCGTAGGCCCACACTTCAGCCTCGCCAGCTCTCGCAAGGTGCGCTGCGAACAAGCTTCCGACAGCCCCGCAACCGATGATGCAGATCTTCATCGAGGCCTTTTAGCAGTTTTCACTTCCCGGCTCTCAGTTCTCTGCGGTTTCTCGGCGCCGGTATAAAACTTCCAGGGCACGTCCGCCAGGCACTCGCCTTCCGTCTTGCCGATTCGGTAGGTGTCCTGCGTGTAGAGGCACACCTTGCCATCTTTATCCACGACCTGCGGATGCAACGAGAAAATCATGTTCTCCTGAAGCTGAACGTCGCTCTTCGCGCCGATGGCAGGATACTCGAGCATGGTGGCGCCGATGCTGTGCCCCGAGAGATGGCCGAGGGCAAATCCATACTTGGCAAACGTTTCAGCGACGACGCGATGAACGCTGCTGGCCAGTTCGCCCGCACCCATCAGCTTGCGCGCGGCTTCGAGCGCGTGCGGATACGCGTCCGCCATAGCCCGGGTTCGCGGACTCAGTTTGCCCCGAATCAGCGGGCGCGAAAATTCGACCCAGTATCCACCTGCTCCCGTAACCTCGAGCGAATAGAGCAGCAAGTCGTCAACCGAGGTGACCCGATGACCCGGAACTTTGAACGAGGCCTCCGCTTCGCCATGGGTTCCGGAAAGCAGAATGTTCATCATGCGCGGACCCGCGCCGCGCGCAAAGAATCGTTCGACCGCTGGCGCCATGATTTCTGCTTCGGTCTTGCCTGGCTCGTAGGCAGAGACCAGAGCCCAGAAGCCGTCGACGATGATATCCATCGCGTCGCGCACCTCGGCGAGCTCTTCTTCGCTCTTGACCGCGCGCGCCATGTCGAACTCGAAATCGAATGGCACCATTTCAAATGCACCGTTTGCAAGCTCGCGGTAATCGCGCACGGCCATGATGAAATTCATGCCATAAACGCCCACTCGCTTCCAGCCGAGTTCCCGTGCCCGTTCCGAAATCCACTGTCCGGGAACATCGGGCCAGACATGCTGTTTCACCCAGGGTTTGATTTTGTCGCCAATCCAACGGGCCTCGCGTGGAAACACTAAGGTGGGTTCGCCTTCAAGCGGCACCACTGCGTACACGTAGCGATGCACAATTTCAAAGCCGGAGACGTACAACACAGCGCCTTCGAAACCGGCGTACTGATTGCCGCAGACGATGAGCGCGTCCAATCCTTGGCGCGCCATAGCGGCGCGGATGTTCTTGTAGCGGCGATCGATTTCGAGTGAGCTCGGCAAAAGTTTTTCTCGGAACGGAGTTCCCTATTGCGCGCCACAGAGTTCAGCAGCCGTCAGGGCATAAATCTTTGTGATATCTACCAGTGTCTTAATTTTGACCTTCTCGCCTTCGGCATCGCGGGGACCGCTGGACGGACCGTAGTTCACGGTCTCGATACCATAGCGCGTCATCACCGAAGCATCAGAGCACCACAGCACGACATCGCGCTTGGGAGCTTCGCCCATCACGCGCTGATGGTTCATCTCGATGGCTTTGACCATCGCATGGTCCGGTGCGATCGTAGCGCCGGGCACCGAGACGTAGGTCTCAAACTCCAGACCATAATCCGGATAACGCCGTTTCAAATCGAGAAAGAGCGACTTGGCCGCGCGTCGCGCTCCCTGCATCGACATATGTGGGGGCACGCGCAAATCGAGGAACAACTCAGCGCGCTCGGGAGTCCGGCTGACGCGCCAGGGTTGCCCACCCCGGATGCAGCCAAGATTGGCGACGCCCTTGTGGCCCCGATATGTGGTTTTCTGCTCCCAACCTTTGATCCATTTCACGACTACCCCGAGGACATCGTAGAGTCGCCGGATGGAATTACGTTCAGCGCGCCCAACCGCGAACGCGGTGTGGACATACATGCCCGTGACTGAAATGCGCACCCAGAGCGAGCCATAATGTTCGAGAATGATTTGCATGTCGGTGGGTTCGCCCAGGATGCAAAGGTCGGGCAGGACTCCGTGGTTCACCAGGTAATGCGTGCCCACGCCATAACCGCGGTACTCGCGGCCGCGAAACTCTTTCCACTGGGTCTTCTCGATTTCACCGGCAACAGCGGCGAGGATGACGTCGCCCTGAAGTCTTACACCCGCTCGCTGCAGCGCCTTCACGGCATAGGTGTAACAGACCAGCGCGCCCTTCATGTTGTAGATGCCGAGACCATAAATCATTCCGTCCTTGATCACGGCGTTGGGCTTGTAGCCGATTCCGGCAAGGAACTCTTCCTGCCCGGTGTTGGAAGTGTCCATGTGGCCGTTGAACATCAGGCAGCGGCCGGTGCCGGTGCCCTCCCAGCGGGCGATCACGTTGGCGCGCCCTTCCTCGATCTCTTGCCAGGCAACGTCGAGAGGCATGGCTTCCCACGCGGCTCGCATGTGCTCAGCCATTTTGGCTTCGTCGCCGGTGGGGCTGGGAATGTTGATGACATCGCAGCACATGGCGACCAACTCTTCTTCCTTCACCTCGGCGAGGATCCTGTCAACCAACTTTGGACTGAGCCTCGAGATTGGACCTTTGCTTGATTTGGACACGGTCGTCGCTTCTCAGTTCTCAGTTACGTTTTGCCAGCCGGAAGTCATCGGGATAGCTGCACAGTTTTTCGTTGGCTTCATCCGTAATAAGAAAATTGTCTTCCAGTCGCAGGCCGCCGCCGCCGGGCCAATAAATTCCTGGTTCGATGGCGAGCACCATCCCTTTCTTGATAATACCGGTGCCGGCCTGATGCGCGAAGGGAGGCTCATGGGCACGCGCTCCGACGCCGTGACAGATGGCGTGGGAAGGTTGGCCGGGATATCCACCCTCCGCAATGCGAGCACGAGTTAGACGATCAAGGTCTGGGAAGCTGGCGCCATCCCGTGAATACGAGATTGCCTCGTTGAAAACGTTCAGCAGCAGATCCAGCAGCTTGTGATATTCGGGCGTAAGTTCGCCGGGGCATACGTTCTTGGTGAGGTCGGTCCAATAACCGTCTACGCAGACCCATATCTCGAATAAAGTAGGTTCGTTCTTCTGAATCGGCCGATCGCTGGTTGCAGTGAATGTCGCAATTCCCTTTCCTGACCAGACCAGGGTGAATGCGCGGGCCATTTCGACCTTACCCTTGTACCCCACGCCGACGCCGTGCACGAAACTTTCGTACATGCCGCCCACTTCGCTTTCCTTCATACCGGGGCGCATGTGGTCACGGGTGTACTCCATCGCCAGCGCAGCCAGTTCATTGGCCAGACGCATGCGCTCGATTTCCTGTGCGGTCTTAATCGAGCGCGCTTCGTTGAGCAGCGATGTGGAGTCGATCACGTGACCCGCGACTTCACCGAACGCGTCGAAATAAGTTTGCGTGGGCGTCGTGGGCTCGCCCACCATGCGGTCGGCAGCCTGCGTGCCCAGGTTAAGTTCGACGGCAACCTTGTCGGTGAGACCGCGTTCCTTCAGGACCTTCAACGCAAGATCGAGAGCGCGATATTGCGGCGGCCGCGGATCGCTTTCGTCGTAACTCTTGAATAGACGAATGTCTTTCGTCCAGGAATTGCGCTGGGCGTCCGCCAATTGCGGTTCGAGCGCAATGAGCGTTGGTTCGCCTTCGCGGGGAAACACTGCAGCATCGTATCCCTTCATGCACCAGTAATTCGTGAGATACACGAGATTGTCTGGAGCACGCACGACCAGCGCAGTTACGTCCTGATCTTTCATCAAGGCGCGAACCCGAGTTAATTTTGCTTCGTCAATTGGCCACGACATATTCATCCCTAAACGTTGCAAGCAACCTTTCTACGATTCGACAGCGCGATTCTCGTCCTTAAACATCCATGATGCTTCCTTAGCTTTGATCAGGCGGTAAACGGTTGTGTGCAGCGGTGCCAGCACGCCGACTCGTTCCGCTTCGCGCGCAATGGCACCGCTCAAAAAATCGACCTCGGTCGATAACTGATGGCGAATGTCGTACAACATGGACGGCGGATGATTGGTCATGGCGCCGATCTTGTTCATCTCCCACGGATCTTCGTGGAGTATTATTCCCGCCGCCTTCGCTACTTGTTTTCCTTCTTCAATCAACTCGTGCAACAGAGGTCCCAAAGCAGAAAGATCCGATTCGTCCGCGAAATGCGGCGAATGCGGCAACCCGGTTAGCGCCGACACTCCATTGACCGACGCATTGAAGATAAGCTTCGACCATTGGGCAGGACGCGCGTCCTGCAATGCCTCCGCCTGCAGGCCGCCCGCTTTGATCAAGTCGGCGGCTTCTTTTACCAGCGCATATCCAGTGTGGCGGGGCTCAAAGGGACCGATCCAAGTTGCAGTATCGAGCTCTAACTGCACATGGCTGTCGTTATGTTTCGTGCCGCTCATAAAAGTTGTGCCCCGAATCACCTGTCCGCGCGTGTGAGCCGCGATGATCTCTTCGCTGCCAAGCCCGTTCTGCGCCGAGATCACCGCCCCCTGATTGAAACGGTCGCCGACCAGTGCGATCGAGTCCTCCACCTGAGTGGCCTTAGTTGCCACGATGCCGAGCTCGCAATCGGGGAGCTGATCCGGTTGCGCAGTGGCTTTGAGCGACACATGAAACTCGTGTTTTCCCGAGACGCGCAGACCATCGCGGCTGAGAGCTCGAGCGTGATCTTCGCGGCGAACAAAAGCCCACACTTCCGCAACCCGCGCCAAGTGCGCCGCGTACAAGCTGCCAATGGCGCCACATCCGACGATGCAAAGACGCTTCATGCAAAGGCCGTCATCCTCCCGAACAAACGCCGGCGAGAGCGCCCGCGGCACACGGGTCTTACCGCCTTTCTACTGTCACCAGCTTTTCCGCCTGACTGATTTCTTTCGCTACCATCGCCCGAAACAAACGATCGGCGTTGTTGAACGAGTCGTCGATCATGATGCCGCTGGCGAACAACGCATCCTGGAGAGCTGCAGAGATCGTATGGATGGGAGCGGCTCCTCCCTCGCCCATCCCTTTGGCGCCACTGTAACTGTGCGGCGACGGCGTCTCGATGTGATCGTATTTCACCTTCGGCATATTCATGGCGGTGATGGGCGTGTAATCGCTGAAGGTGCTGGTCAGCATGTTGCCGACCGCATCGTACACGCAATTCTCCATGAGAGCCGCGCCGATGCCGTGTGCGGTTGCGCCATACACCTGGCCTTCGACGATGGGCGGATTTATCACGCGGCCGCAATCATCGACCGCGACATAGTCGAGAACGCGCGGGATGAAAGTGTCGCGTTCGATTTCGACTACCGCGAGGTGAAGCTGGGAGGCGTAGGTCAGGGTTAAACTGCCGTACTTTTTCTGTTTGTCCGGCACCTTGAACGGCGCTCGCCAGATGTAACGGCAGTTCAGCGTCAGTTCGTACAACTCAGGCGGCAGCACTGCGCTGTTGACGTTAACAATGTTGGCAAGCCTCCAATAATTGACGGACTCTCCGGTGCTGGAAGCGCGTATCTCGGGGCCTTGCTCGCCCGTCCCGAATTCCAGATCGTCTTCTCTAGTTTCGAGCAGGAACGCCGCCAAACGCTTCATTTCTGTTTTCAACTTCTGCGCAGCGCCGTGCACCGCAGAAAGCCCGGACACGGCAAACTGGCTGGCGTAGGTTCCGGAAAAACCAGTGTGCACGTTGCGTTCGGTGTCGAAGCCGGTTCGCACCGTGATGCGATCAGGGTGAATATTCAAGACGTCGGCGACGACCTGAGCGGCGGTAGTCTCGTGCCCCTGGCCTTGCGGGCAGGAACCAACTGAGACTACGACCTCGCCGTAAATATCCAGCTTGCAGTTCGCACCTTGCGAGTTGCCGGAAAATGGCGCGCCCGGGTTTACAATTTGCGACTGGCCAAAATTGTTGGTGCCCGAGTCGAGCGTCGTCCCGATGCCAATCCCGATGAGCCGGCCTTCCTTGCGGGCGGCGATTTGCTTCTTTTTCCATTCGTCCCAACCGATGCGTTCTTTCGCCACTTGCAGCATTCTCGGATAGTTGCCCGAGTCGTAGACGCAACCATTCGGAGTCGTATAGGGAAATTCCTCCGGACGAATGTAATTGCGCAAGCGGATCTCGTCGGTGGGGATACCGAGTTCATGCCCGCAGATGTCGATCACACGTTCCAGGAACCACAAATGCTGCATGCGAGAGTATCCGCGATTGGGACCGACGGGACACTTATTCGTGACCGCTTGCGTAAAGTCGATCCGTGCACTCTTGAAGCGATACACACCGGGGAATACCTGCGACCAGATCACGCATCCCAGCGGCTCGTACCTCGGGTATGCGCCGCAATCATCGATATGTCGTGATACCAGGGCAGTGATGACACCGTTCTTATCGAGGGCAACCCGCGTGTCGCGGAAGGTCCGCTCGTTGCCGTGTGCGCTCGAGGTAATGTGCTCCGTGCGCGTCTCCACCCACTTGACCGGCCGTCCGCCGGCTTTCTTCGAGGCGAGCGCGCACACCGCCATCTGCGGATAGCTGGTGATCTTGATGCCAAAGCTGCCGCCGATATCGGATGTTTCCACGCGAATGCGGTCGATATGGACGCCCAAGTGCGCGGACAAGAACTGAATGGCGAACGACGGGAACGAGTTGTTGCACTCGTAGTAGATGCGATCGTCTTTCGGATTCCACCGTGCAATGACCACATTATTCTCCAGCGGCGTGCTGGAGAAGCGATGGAAATGCATGCGGTCAATGTTGACTACATAGGCCGCCTCGCGAAAAGCCTTGTCAACGTCTCCGTATTCGAAGACCCCATTCCAGACACGATTCGTGGCCGCCTCGGCGTGCAGAATGCTCTTGTCGGTCAGGGCTGCTTCCGCATCGACCACCGGATCGAGCGCTTCGTACTCGATCTGCACCAACTCCGCAGCGTCATCGGCAACGCCGGGTGATTCGGCAACTACGGCCACGACCGGCTCACCCTGGTAGCGCACTTTGAAGACGGCCAGCGGATAATCTTTGATTCGGGCGCAAGGGTCGGGTCCGATTTCGATGAATGGCTGCGTCTGCGCCGCAATCTCGGCTCCTGTGAGTGCGCAGATAACACCTGCAAGATTTTCGGCGGCCGCGATGTCAACGCTCACGATCTTCGCGTGAGCAAAGGGCGAGCGCACGAATCGCAGGTACAACATTTCGCGCAGCTTGATGTCATCGGCAAACTTCCCCCGACCGCGCAGCAACCGGTTCTCTTCCTTGCGCGGAAGCGCTTGCCCAACCCAGTTCTTTGCGCCGTCCTTTTTGGTCGTGCTCACTCCGATCTCCTCATCGCAACGCCGCCTGCAATCCGTCAATCAATTTCTGAACCTGTTTTTTCCCCAGCGGCTCGAGCAGCCCGCCAGCCATGGAAGTCAAGCGGCCGAAGATCTGCGCCTCGCCATGCCAAGCCACTCTTGTGCCGCCGTCGCCGTCGAGCGGCGACAGATCAAAGCCTGCCGTCAGCGCAACATTCCCTCCGGCCACGCTTCCTTGCCCCTTATATTGCGCGCCTTTCGGACGTTCGGCCTGGGCCAATTCCATTCTTACTTCCGCAACACCCTTGATGTAGGAGATGCCGACGTTCACCTTCACAGTGAAATGAGTCGCGTCTTGCACCGACAGACCCTGAAAGTCGGGCAGCAGCGCCGCGAACTTGTTCGGGTCGACGAGAAAGTCGTGAACTTCTTCCGGCGTGCGCTTGACTTGAAAGTCGCCGGCAAACTTAATGGCCATGCTTCAAGCACCTTTCATGTTCTGCGCAGCGGTTTGAATTGCTTTCAGGATATTCTGGTATCCAGTACAGCGGCACGTGTTGCCTGCGATCGCATTGCGCATTTCTTTGTCAGTTGGCTGCGTGTTTCGCGATAGCAGTTGCAAGGCAGACAGCATAAGCCCCGGCGTGCAGTATCCGCACTGCAGTCCGTAGCAATCGCCAAAGGCCTTTTGGATGGGATGAAGCTCGCCGTCTTTTTCCAGACCCTCAACCGTCAGAATTTCCGCGCCGTCCGCCTGTACTGCAAACATGGTGCACGACTTCACCGCCGCGCCATTCATCAGCACCGTACATGCGCCACAGTAAGTAGTGTCGCAGCCCACGTGCGTTCCAGTGAGATCCAGATCTTCCCGCAGCAACTCAACCAGCAGCTTGCGCGGCTCAACCGTCCGCGAATACGACCTGCCATTCACCTTGAGCTGAATCGAAATGTTTTCGATGCTGTCAGACACAATGCGGTCAGGCATAAATGTGGCCCACCTCAACCTGCTCACCGTGAGCCCGGCGAACCGCGATCGCAATCGCCCGCTTCACCAGGGCACCGACGAGAGTACGTTTGTAATCGGCCGAGCCGCGCATATCGGATTGAGGATCGGCTGCGACCCGACACGCTTCCACTGCGCGTACGATTGTCTTCTCGGTAAGTTTCTGTCCCTTCAGAGCAGTCTCGGCGTCCTTTGCTCTTATCGCCGTCAGACCAACACAGCCGAGAGCGATTGCCGCATCGTGACAAACATCGCCGTCCATCGCCAGCTGCACCGCCGCGCTCGCCGTGGGATAGACCGGCGCGGAACGCTTGAACGCCAAGTAAGCTCCACCGCATCCCTCAGGCGGATATTTCACCACTACTTCGCTGACTAATTCGTCATGAGCCAGGGCTGTAGTGTATGCGTCCTTGATAAAGTCCGTCAGGTTCACTGTGCGCTCCCCATTCGTTCCCAGGCAGCGAAGTTCAGCAGTAAGCGTGAAAAGCACTGTCGCCCAATCACCGCTGGGATCAGCCTCGGCTAGCGAACCGCCAATCGTGCCCCGATTGCGCACCTGAACATCAGCAATGCCGGCAGCGCAGTCGTGGAGAATCGGGATCTTCCGAGCCGCAGCGGAAGCCTCGATTTCCGCATGCCGGGTTAGCGCGCCGAAGCGAACGGCGTCATTGTCTTCCATAATATAGGACGTGCCGGAAACAAAATTGAGGTCCACAAGATGAGCCGGATTGGCGAAACGCAGCTTCATCAGCGGGATAAGGCTCTGGCCGCCTGCCAGCAGCTTCGCATCGTCCCCGAGCTGGGCAAGCAGGTTGGCCGCTTCCCTCAGCGAACCAGCGCGGTGATAGTGAAACGCTCGCGGATACATGGTTTCTTATCCTTACTAGTCTTTACCCGCGCGATCATCTTTCGCGGAACAAAGTGCACGCTGGGCCAATAAGCTTAACAAACGTTTTTCATCTCACGACTACTGGACGATCGGAATAGCTCGGAATAGCCCGCGGGCAAACCCTGGCACAATTCTGTATGCCCATCTAACCCTCTGCCCGGATCTGCCGATACTCGCCTCGAAAATACAGCAGCGGATCTCCCTCCCGTACTACCACGTCCTCTACTTCCGCAATGAAAATCGTATGGTCCCCGGCATCCTGCGCGGTATGCAAGCGGCACTCCAGATACGCCAGGGCTCCGTGCAAGACCGGGGTACCATGTTTCGTGCGATCAAAACGGGCTCCGGCCTTCTGCTCGGCTTGGCGGTGGTCTGGACTCGGATCGGCGTAGTACTCGGAAACGGCACGTTGGTTCTCGGCCAGAACATTCACTCCGAAACGCTTCCTGGCATGCAGATGAGCGTGAGTCCGCGCGCGATAGTCGACACAGACCAGCACCAGCAACGGATCAAGCGACACCGAAGCGAACGCGTTGGCGGTCATCCCCTGTACCTCGCCTTCGTGGTCGACCGTGATGACCGTAACCCCGGTGGCAAAGCTGCCCATGGCCTTGCGGAATTCCGCCTGAGTAACGCTCATGGAAAACTGAAGTCCCCGCTGGTGTTGGAATTCTACGCGTCCCGTCCGTGCATCGTTTTGTGCCCTTCAAGTTTTATCACGTCTCGCACGTTGACGATGCTTTCTTGTTGAACAGCATCACCTTCGAGGCAAACCTAATGTATGATTTCGTGAGCGTGAGTGTAGGCCAAACAGCTTGGACTGAACGGCGGCACCTTAATTCGTATAGGGACGAACTGCGCTCTGGAGTACCCCTTTCGCGCGAGGGCGCTTGCCAACTCATCCGCTGTACCGACCAGCAACTTCCTGCATTGCTCTCGGCTACAATGGAAGCCAGGCAGCACTTCAAGCCTGGGATTGTAACCTATTCGCGCAAGGTTTTTATTCCGCTCACCAACCTCTGTCGCGACTACTGTGGCTATTGCACCTTCCGCCGCGATCCGGGCCAAGCCGGCGCACACACCATGACTCCGGACGAGGTATTGGCGGTCGTGCGAGCGGGCGAGAAGATGGGATGCACCGAGGCTCTCTTCAGTCTCGGCGATAAACCGGAACTCGCATTTCCTGAAATGCGCGAAACCCTGCGCGGGCTGGGATACAAATCCACTCTCCATTACCTTGAGGCCATGTGCGAACTCGTACTCCGCGAGACCGGTTTGCTCCCTCATCCGAATCCCGGATTGCTGAGTGCGGAATGGATCGCGCGCCTGGCGAGAGTTTCTCCCAGCATGGGTCTGATGCTCGAGACCACCAAGGTCTCGCTTCTTGAAGCCGGCGCGGCGCATGACAATGCTCCCGATAAAGTTCCTGCCAAGCGTCTGCACACCATCGAGGAAGCCGGCAAGCAAAATGTTCCCTTCACTACTGGCTTGTTGATTGGCATCGGCGAAACTCCGGAAGATCGCGTCGACACGCTGCTCGCGATCCGCGAACTACATCGGCGCTACGGGCACATTCAGGAAGTAATCATTCAGAATTTTCGCGCCAAACCCGAGATTCTCATGCGCAACTGGCCCGAGCCTACGCAGAGTGAAATGATGCGCACGATTGCGGTCGCCCGCCTGCTTATGCCTGATGTCAACATTCAGGCACCACCCAATCTGTCCGCGCCGTACTATGATGAGTTGCTCGGTGCCGGCATTAACGACTGGGGAGGAATCTCGCCCTTGACGCCAGATTTCATCAACCCGGAAAAGCCGTGGCCCCATCTGGAACAACTAAAGCTGCGGACCGAAGCGAAAGGATATCGTCTGCGTCAGCGGTTGCCGGTTTATCCTGAGTTCGTGTCGGCCGCGACCACACAGCTCGGCGTACTTTCCGAAAAAGTCAAAACAGCGGTCGATAGCGAAGGATATGCGCGGAGGCCCGAATGATCGTCGTGCTCACCGGCGGCACGGGCGGCGCAAAGTTCGTAGAAGGCCTCCGGCTGGCCGTCTCAGCGCGCGAACTCACGTTCATCGTGAACACGGGAGACGATTTGGAGTGGTGGGGACTATACGTCTCTCCCGACCTGGATTCCATCACTTACGCGATGGCCGGCCTGCTCAGCAAGGAACGCGGCTGGGGAGTAAAGGGTGACACATTCTTTTGCCTGCAGGCCATGGGAGAGCTGGCGGAGCCCATCTGGTTTCATGTTGGTGACCGCGATCTCGCCGTCCATTTATTGCGCTCGAAATATCTCGCGCAGGGCAAGACGCTGACCGAAGCCACTACGGCAATTTGCGGTAAGTTGGCGGTGCAGGCGCAGATCCTGCCGATGAGCAACTCGCGAGTCGAAACCAGGATCGACACACCTGTGGGCGATCTCAGCTTTCAAGAATATTTTGTCCAGCGGTGGTATCAGGACCCGGTCAAATCGGTTCGCTTCGCTGGCGCCAGCGACGCCGAACCTGCACCCGGCGTAGTCGATTCCATTATGTCCGCCAGTGCCGTGATCCTCGCGCCGAGCAACCCCGCCACCAGCATCGGCCCAATCCTCGCGGTTGCCGACATCCGGGAAGCGTTGCGGCAAACTCCGGCCACCGTAGCCGCCATCAGCCCAATTGTTAACGAGGCGGCAGTATCGGGACCGGCTGGCGCGTTAATGGCGGCGCAAGGACTGCCTGTCTCCATCGCCGGGGTCGCCGAGGCCTATGAGGATTTTCTGGATATTCTGATTGCGGATGTCCGCGATGTCGAAGCGGCCAAGAAATTGGATCACCCGGGACTGCGTGTGCACTGCACAAATACCATCATGCGCACCGCAGACGACAAAACCAAGCTGGCGCGAACCGTTCTTGCCCTGCTGAGCGCGGAAAATGCCCGTGCCGCGGACCCGTCATGATCCTTATCCCCATTAAAGGCCTAGCCAACGCCAAGCAGCGGCTGGCGTCGTTGCTCGATCAGCCGACTCGCACCGAGTTGGCTCAGGCGATGCTTTTCGACGTCCTGGAGGCGCTCGGCACGTGGGCAAGTCGGCCCGAGGTTGGCGTCGTCACCAGCGATGCTTTTGCAATTGAGCTGGCCCGACAATTCGACTTTCAAATCATTCCCGACAATGCAAATCGCAGTGAGACTGATGCCATCGAAATGGCAACCCGGTACTGCGAGTCTCGAGCCGTAGACAGCACGCTGGTCATTCCTGGCGACGTTCCACTGATCCAGGTTCAGGAGCTCGAGCAAATTCTGGAGGCCGCGCCTGCCGAGGGCTCTGTACTCGCTCCAGCCGCTGACGGACGAGGCACAAATGCGGCGTGGCGGCGTCCTGCGGGATTGTTCCCCCTGCGCTTTGGAAACGATAGTTTCAAACCACATCTGGCGGCTGCGCGCGCAACCCACAAACCGTGTGTGGTTCTGTCGCTCCCCGGCATTGCTCTCGACATCGACAACCCTGCCGACTTGCGGCAACTCGCGAAAGCCCCCGGGGAAACCCGCGCTCAGCGTATGGCAAGGCAGTGGGATCTGACCGATTTGTCATTGGCGGCGAACGAGTAGGGGTGATATCTGAAGGATGGTGTCGATGGAGCGATGGGCGTCCTCGCCCGTCCACGAAAATGACGACCCTTTCAGAGCTTCGCGTTCTTCCAATCCCTCTTGCCGATGATGTCCGTCCCGGCGACTCGCTGACAGACAAACTTCTCCAAGCTCTCAAGCATCTTAAACTCTCACCGAGAATGGGCGACATCTTGATCGTAAAACACAAAATCGTCTCCAAGGCGGAAGGCCAACTTGTTCTCCTGGAAAAAATCAAGCCCTCCGCCCGTTCTCGCACCTGGGCACGGCGTTACAATCTCGACGCGCGAGTAACGGAAGTGGCCCTCGCAGAGAGTAAGCGAGTAGTGCGACGTAAACGTGGAGTTCTGATCACTGAAACCCGTCACGGTCTCATCTGCGCCAATAGCGGGGTGGATGCTTCGAACGTCGATGGTGGCCGCCATGCGCTCCTACTCCCGAAAGACCCGGACCGCTCCGCGGCTCAACTCCATCGCGAATTGAAAAAACGCTTGAACCTTTCTATCCCAGTCGTCATCACTGATAGTTTTGGGCGCCCCTGGCGCGAAGGTCTCACCGAAGTTGCGATTGGCGTTGCCGGCATGAAGGCCTTGCACGACTATCGTGGAGTGCGCGATCCTCACGGCTACCCTTTACGCGTGACCATTGAAGCGGTCGCGGATGAACTGGCTTGCGCAGCTGGCCTGGTCTGCGGCAAGCTAGCCCGCGCGCCTGCGTGTATCATTCGAGGGTTCCACTACCGGCCGGGGCGTGGACGAGCTCGAGATCTGATTCGTCCGGCGGCCACTGACTTATTTCGCTGATGTTGTTTCGCGGAGGACTTATGACTCGCACTCTTACCCAATCCGAACTGGAAAGCTTTCCTTCGCTCGAGTGGTCGGACTTAGCTCTCCGCGTCAGCCCTCATTCGCGCACCGCGCTCGAGCAGGTGATGGAAACGCTGGACGGCGGCATGCTCACCCGCGAGCAGTACTCGCTGCTGGCAAACGCTGACGGCGACGACCTCCTCGGCCTGCTCGTCGCTGCCGATGCTTTACGTCGCGAGTTAGCCGGAAATATCGTCACCTACGTCGTGAACCGCAACATCAATTTCACCAACGTCTGCTTTGTCGGCTGCAAATTCTGCGCTTTCAGTCGCGGCCCGCGCGAAGCCGATACGTACTTCCTCAGTCTCGAGCAAGTCGCCCAGAAGGCAACTGAAGCCTGGAACATCGGCGCCACTGAAGTTTGCATTCAAGGCGGACTGCCGCACGGCCTGCCTCCGTTTCACTATCGCGACATTCTGCGCGCAGTAAAACAAGCGGTCCCCGGCATGCACATTCACGCTTTCTCACCCATGGAGATTGTTTACGGAGTCGAACTCACAGGCATGCCGCTCGAAGACTACCTCCTCATGCTTCGCGACAACGGCCTCGACACTTTGCCGGGAACGGCCGCCGAAATCCTCGACGACGACGTCCGCTTCGTGCTTTCGCGCAACAAACTCTCCACCGAGCAATGGAAGCAGGTCATCCGCACCGCGCACGCCTGCGGCATCCGTAGCACCTCCACGCTGATGTATGGACACGTCGAGTCCCCCGAACACTGGGTCAATCAGCTTCTGTTGTTCCGCGAAATCCAGCAGCAAACTGGTGGCTTCACCGAGTTCGTGCCGCTGGGCTTCGTGCATCAAAATACTCTGCTCTTCCATCAGGGAATTGCGCGATCTGGCCCCACGCTTGCCGAACATCTCAAGATCCACGCCCTCGCGCGGGTTTTCCTGGCCGGTGCTATTAACAATATTCAGGTGTCGTGGGTAAAACTGAACCGCAATTTGTCTCAGCTGTGCTTACACGCCGGCGCTAACGACTACGGCGGAACACTCATGGAAGAAAATATCTCGCGCGAAGCGGGAGCCACGGCCGGACAGTACACCAGTCCCCAAGATTTTCAGGCTCTCATTCTGGAAGCGGGCCGCATTCCCGCTGAACGCAATACCGTCTACACGCGAATCAATCTCAAGCTGCCGACCGAGCCCCTGACTGCCGAGCAGTTGCTCGAACCCGAGTTCGCATAGCCGATCGCATGACAACCATCTCATGAGCGCGCCCCGGCCCATCGCGGTTCTCGGAGGCACCGGACCCGAAGGATTCGGCCTCGCATTACGCTGGGCGCTAGCCGGTGAGACCGTGATCATCGGCTCGCGAGATGCCCAGCGTGCCCGGGATGCCGCCGACAAAATCAAGCAGAGAGCCCCTGGCGCGAACGTTTCCGGGGACGAAAATACCGCCGCCTGCAGCGCCGCAGACCTGCTGGTGCTCACCATTCCTTTCGAAGGCCATGCCGCTCTGCTCAAGCAGCTCAAGCCGGCAATTCGTCCCGGCAGCATCGTAATTGATACCACCGTGCCGTTAGCCGCCAGCGTGGGCGGCCGCGCCACTCGAACACTCGGCGTCTGGCAAGGCTCCGCGGCACAAGAGACCGCAGAGCTGGTGTCCAAGGGTATTTCAGTTGTGGCCGCATTTCATAACGTTGGAGCCGACCTGCTGAATGCCGATGGTCCAGTCGACTGCGATGTGATCGTCTGCAGCGATGATTCCGCTGCCCTCCAAGTCGTGCTCAATCTGGCCATAAAAATCCCAGGAGTTCGCGCCCTCGACGGCGGCAAACTGGAGAACGCGCGCATCGTCGAGCAGATCACAGCCTTGCTGATCGGCCTCAACATCCGCCACAAAGGCCACTCCGGCATTCGCATCACCGGTTTGCCGCCGTCGGCGTACCTAGTGGTTACGTAGCGTCGGCATCTTGCCGGCTGTCCCGAGGGCATCCTGCCCTCGGAGCAAGCGGCTGGATTTCTCGTGAGAACTGTATGAACGACACTCGCCCAGCCATTGAATTTCGCCACGTCTCGTATCGCTTGGATGGCAAAGAAAGCCGCGAACTGCTCCACGATCTGAACCTCGAAGTTCAAAGCGGAGAAACATTAGTCCTGCTGGGCCGCAGCGGCTCCGGCAAGACCACCACTCTCAAACTCATCAACCATCTTCTCAAACCCAGCGACGGCGAGCTTCTGGTCGACGCGCGTCCGATTCGCGAATGGGACGTAATTCGCCTCCGCCGCATGATCGGCTACGTCATCCAGGAGGTCGGCCTGTTCCCCCACTTCACGGTGGCGCGCAATATCGGCCTGGTTCCGAAGATTGAGAACTGGCACGCCAATCGAATCGCCGAACGGGTTCACGAGTTATTGCAACTCGTCGGACTCGATCCCGAGATCGCCTCCCGCTATCCGCGCGAACTCTCCGGCGGCCAGCGACAGAGGGTAGGCGTGGCGCGCGCGCTGGCGGCGGATCCGCCCATCCTCCTCATGGACGAGCCGTTCGGCGCCCTCGATCCCATCACCCGCGCCGAACTGCAACGCGAATTTCTCCAACTGCAGAAACGCCTCCGCAAAACCGTCGTCTTCGTCACTCACGACTTGCGCGAGGCCCTATTACTCGGTACACGCATCGCGCTGATGGAAGCCGGCCGCGTGGTCACCCTGCAAACGCCTGACCAGTTTCTAGCTTCCAAAGAGCCGCTACCTTGCGCATACAAAGACGCCTTCGGCACCGGCTTGCAAGTTTGATGGAGGATGGGCGTCCCCGCCCGTCACCGAACGAAGCTCGGCAACACGAGGAACCATGAACCTTTGGCAATTCATGCTGCAGAACCACACAGAAGTTCTCGAACTCACACTCGAGCACTTGTGGCTGGTCGGAATCTCGACTCTTCTGGCTGTGCTCATCGGAATTCCGCTCGGCATCCTGATCACCCGCTGGCCCGCGCTCAACAAACCCGTGCTCGGCGGAGCCAACATTATTCAAACCATCCCCAGCCTAGCGCTGTTCGGATTTCTGCTGCCAGCGCCGTGGATCGGAGCCCGAGCCGATCGTCTCGCCATTCTGGCGCTCGCCCTCTACGCCTTGCTGCCGCTAATTCGAAACACTTACGTCGGCATTCAGAGCGTTGACCCCGCTGTAGTCGAGGCCGGACGCGGCATGGGCCTGACCGATCGCCAACTTCTCTTTCAAGTGGAACTCCCTCTGGCTCTCGGAGTAATCATCGCCGGCGTTCGCGTCGCCACAGTGATCTCAGTCGGGCTAGCCACAATCGCCGCCGCCATTGGCGCCGGCGGCCTGGGAGAATATATTTTCCGCGGCCTGGCCATGGTCAACAACCAAGTCATTCTGGCAGGAGCCATCCCGGCCGCTGCGATGGCACTGTTAGCCGACGTAAGCCTGGGCTGGCTGGAAAAACACCTGAGCCCACACTGAGAACCGGGAACCGCGAACTGACAACTGATCCTTGAAGCATGGCCCACCCAAATGGCAATTCGCGCGGCCGCAGTTTATTGGTCTCCAGACTCTCGTTCCTCCTGATCGCCCTACTGACCGCATGCGGCCCGTCTCGACAAAACCGTATAGTCGTCGGCTCCAAGAACTTCACCGAACAACTCATCCTCGCAGAAATCATCGCCCAACAAATCGAAGCCAAAACTCATCTACCCGTCGAGCGCCGCTTCTATCTCGCCGGAACCTTTATCTGCCAGCAGGCCATCCTCGCCGGCCGCATCGACATCTATCCCGAATACACCGGCACCGCCCTCACGGCAGTCCTGAAAGAAAAGCCGAGCGCCGACCGTGAGCAAGTCTACAACCAGGTCAAAACAGAATATGAGAAGCGCTTCAACCTCACCCTCGGACCAACCTTCGGCTTCAACGACACCTTCGCCATCGAAATTCGCGGTGCAGACGCCCGCCGTCTCGGTCTGAAAACGATTTCGCAAGCCGCGCCCTACGCTCCCCAGTGGCGTGCCGGATTCGGCTACGAATTCATCGAGCGTCCCGACGGCTACAAGGGACTGGCTGCGACTTACGGCCTCCACTTCGCCGACTCCCCGCGAATCATGGATCTGGGCCTCCTCACTCGCGCGCTGCAAGACAAACAGGTAGACCTGATCGCCGGCAACACCACCGATGGCCTAATCCCCGCGCTAGACCTGTTCGTCCTCGAAGACGACAAACATTATTTCCCCCCATACGAGGCCGTACCGGTCATTCGCCAGGATACCCTGGCCCGCCATCCCGAACTAACGCCAGCCTTGGATGAACTAGCCGGAAAAATCTCCGACGCCGAAATGCGCCAACTAAACTACGCCGTCGACGGCCAACACAGCGACGTAAAACAAGTAGTCCGCGAATTCCTGCAAGCCAAAGCTCCATAGGCCAAGTAGCGCGGACACTCCTGTCCGCGGCCTTTGACGTCGAACCTGCGGATTTCCCAGCTCGCCTCTCGGGAGAAGCAAGTCCCAACCGTGCAACCGAATCCCCCCACAATACATAGACGTCATCCTGAACCCGGCTTCAGCCGGGTGAAGGATCTCGCGCGGAGTGGCAAGCTCACCTCGTTCGTCGCTTGACTCATTATGATGAGTCATTTAAACTCATTTGATGGCTAAGAGGTTGCAAGTAATCCTGCAGGACCCGGAATATCGCGAAATTCAAAAAATGGCACGCTCCCGCCATATGTCGCTAGCTGAGTGGGTCCGCCAAGCCTTGGACCTGGCCCGTCGCCGCGAGCCTCTGGGAAACACCAGCAAGAAACTCGATGTAATCCGCGCCGCAGCCCAACGCAACTATCCCACAGGGGACATCCACAGCATGCTGGCCGAGATCGAGAAGGGATACGGAACCGGCGTAAACCCGTGATTCTGATCGACTCGAATATCCCGATGTACCTCGTCGGCGCGCCCCATCCCCACAAAAGCGACTCGCAACGACTGCTCGAAAAACTGGTCAGCGACCGTCAGCGCCTGGTAACCGACGCCGAGGTGCTACAAGAGATCTTGCACCGGTACGTTGCTATCAACCGCCGTGACGCCATCCAGCCAGCGTTCGACGCCCTGCTCGGCATCGTTGACCAAGTCCTGCCCATCGATCACACCATCGTCGAGCGCGCAAAAGAAATTGTTCTAGGCCACCCGCAAATGTCCGCGCGCGACGCCGTCCACCTCGCGGTGATGGAACAACACGGAATCGAACAAATCCTAACCTTCGACGCCGGCTTCGACGGCTTCCCCGGGATCACACGGCTGTCGTAACCAGACAAGTCGCGGCAGCGAGCCCGTGTGGCGCGGACACTCCTGTCAACGGATTTTGACCTTGCCCGTGTAGCGCGGGCGATCTCGCCCGTGAAGCAAGGTCCCAACCGCAGCACCGGAATCCCACGCAACACATGGACGTCATCCTGAACCCGGCTTCAACCGGGTGAAGGATCTCGCGCGCACAGTGGCAAGCCAACGCGTCCGCCACACAGCCAAAGCCCCTGTGGCGCGGGCGCCCCCGCCCACGAGATGCCAAGATCAACACAGCGGTGCGCTCAACAAGGGCGACCTTGATGGATGTGGACGAGCTACCCAAGAAACGTCCACGGATTTCGCGGGTTATAATCGCGGTCGGGGAATCGCCATGCCGCCTGTAGCACAACGTCGACACCGCATTTCGCGCAAGAGCCGCAATTCTGTCCTGTGGCTCTTGGCGCTGGCACCGCCTCTATTCGCGACTCAATCCGCGGCGCAGACATTCACGAATAACGACCCCGCCAGCTTGTCGGACGCCTTTTTCAAACCCTCGGACTTGCCGCCACGGAAAGCGATCCCGCTCAATGCCGCGTACGAGTCATTGCGAACGACGAGGTTGTCTCCGCAAAGGACTGGCATGAAGTAGCTCATCACGTCCTCCCGCCCGGTGTGGTGGAGAATCCGGACCCATGGCCATTCTTCGCCTGGAGCGACACGTCGTTAGGCGTGGTGCGTACCCGCGATAAAAAAGGGTATCTTTTCTTTGGCAGCGATGGCGGCAACCATCCCTTTGAGGGACATTTGACGAGCCGGGCCGGCTCCATCACCGTTTCAGCAGGAACGCTCGATCACCCTTTGGGCCTGCCTCCGGGCGATCCTAATCCTGCGCCTGGCGAATTCCTGTTGCCAAAGAGCCACAATTTACCGGCAACCATGGATTACGTCGGAGGCGGCCCCGTCTATCGTGTGCCTGAGGGAGAACCTGGAGCGGGAAATCTGCTCATCGTTTATCACACGGAACGACCCGCTAACCCTTTCTGGTCCTGGCTGGGTCTGGCCAAGTCGGCGGATGAGGGATCAACGTGGCAAGACCTCGGACTGATTATCAGCGGTCCTCAGCCCTACACTGCCCAGGGCGCTCTTGATATTGGAGACGGAAACCTTGTGATCGCCATCGACCCAACCACGTCGCAAAAATATTTTTACATCTTTTTCCCAGAACACTGTTGGATCAACAGCACCCAGTTTTGTAGCGGCTTCACCCATTTATCCGTGGCAAGAGCGTCGTATGAAGAGCTTCTGAAGACAGCGTTTATGGACGGCACGACGGCCTCGAAATCATTCCACAATATTATGACGGCAAGTGGGATCAGCCAGGCATCGGAGGAAAGGCCAGCGAGCTGTTTCCGACCGTCACCGGTGAGACCGATGGAGATCCGCGGGTGGTATGGAGTGCATATAGAAATCGATTTGTCGCGATCATGGACAATGCGCAATATATTGCTTACGGCGAGTCCGTAGACGGACTTTACTGGCCTGCGATGCAGGTAATACTTGGGAAAAACCCTGAAACCCCTGTGTACGCTTACGCCAACGCGGTCGGATTAGGCGCCGATCCAGGCATTCTCGGCGAAACTTTCTATAGTTATTACACCGAGTGGCCCACTGGGGAATCGTGGAATCCAGCCGCTATCAAGCGGCTCACAATCACGACGGCGGCCACCCTGACCCGCATCGTTCCTTCCAACAGGGCCATCGGCGGTTCGGCCTTTACCCTGACAGTAAACGGCGATCACTTTGTAAAAACCTCCACGGTGACCTGGAACGGCTCACCGCGCGCAACGACGTACGTCAGCGAAACTCAGCTACCCGCGCAGATTTTATCCTCCGATATCGCCAGCCCAGGCGAGGCAAATGTAGGGGTGTCGAACCACCCCCATGCGGCGGCCCAGACGAAACCATTCGCGATGCCACCGCCTTTGGCATCTAATTAGCAGTCGGTGCCCCACCCTTTTCGCGTTCATACCCTGCGAAAGGCTGGGGGCCAGGATGCCAGAGGCGCGGGTCCCGCGATCAATCTAGGAATCACGATGATGTCCATCGGCAACGGTGGAGCTGGGCAGTTTTGCGGGTGGGGAAAGCAGGCACTGGACGATCCAATCCGGCGCCTGCCCTACACAACGAGCTCGTCACACTACTTGAACGCAATCACTCCCAACAATCCATTCAACCAATTGCCATTTTTAGTATCTCTACTAGCTATAGACAAAATAATAATGTTCCACGTGGAACATAACGTCACTCGACCACCACGCCTCCTACACGATGTTACGATGCCAATCAGCCACTCCCATTCGCATGCCTGACTTCTGCGACGTCGCGCTCCCCGTCCCACTCGACACTGCCTTCACCTATCACGTTCCAGACGACATGCAGCCGGTCGTCGGCGGGCGCGTCCTGGTCCCGTTTCGCCAGCAGCGCATGTCGGGCGTGGTCGTCGCCATGCACGCTTGCGCGCCCAAGGTGCAAGCGAAGGATGTACTCAGCGTCCTCGACGCCTCGCCTGTGCTTGATGAGCAGCTTCTGCGGCTGGGGAAATGGATTGCGGACTACTATCTGGCGCCGCTCGGCGAGGTCTTTCGCACCATGCTGCCGCTGGCCGCGGAGTTCAAACGTACGATCGGCTATCGCATCACGAGCGACGGCCAGATGGCACTGCACCTGGCAGGGATGGCAGGCTCATCGGGGCGCTCACGCAAGACGCCCGAGGAACAGTTGGTAGAGTTTCGCGTCCTCGACTACCTCTCGGAACGCGAGACGGTGCGGGAAGAGAGTTTGCGCAACGCGACCCGCGTTTCAAAATCGCTGCTGGCCGGCATGGCACGCAGGAAGTGGATCGTACCCAAAGATTTGTCGGATGCGCGCGACGCCACTCGCACCATGAAGGTCGCCCTGTTGAAGAGCGCGGAGGGAAAACTTAATTCCAATCAGCAAACGCTGGTCGAGACCCTTGCCGCCGCGGGCGGGAAGGTTGCCGTTGACACACTGCAAGCGCTGGAGGTTCCGCGGACTACACTCGGGACCCTGGTGAAGCGTGGGGTGGTCGAGATGGTCGAAGAGCCAGTTGAGTTCGCAGTCGCGAGCAAAACCATTCGGCACTCGCCGTTGGACTTTCAGTTTAATTCCGCACAGCGGGATGCGCTCGGGAGGATCGAGGAGAGCGTACGCGCCGGCAAGTTCTCGGGCATGTTGCTACACGGCGTCACCGGGTCGGGCAAGACCGCAGTTTATCTCGCGGCCATGCGTTCGGTTCTCGAGGCGGGACGGTCGGCGATCCTGCTGGTTCCAGAGATTGGGCTTACGCCGGCAGTTGCTGCCGACCTGCATCACGTGTTCGGAGATGAAGTCGCTATTTTGCACTCGGGGCTTTCGGATCAAGAGAGAGCTGAGCAGTGGCATCGCATCAAGCGCGGCGATGCGCGTATGGTCGTGGGCACACGCTCGGCGGTATTTGCGCCGGTATCGAATCTGGCGTTGATGATTGTGGACGAGGAGCAGGATTCGTCCTACAAGCAGGAGGAGACGCCGCGATATCACGCGCGCGACGTGGCGGTGATGCGGGCGAAGATGGCTGGGGCTGTGGTTGTGCTGGGTTCGGCTACGCCTTCGCTGGAATCGTACTTCAACGCGAAGAAGAACAAGTATGCGCTGCTGGAGTTGCCGGATCGCGTGGAGCAGCGTCCGTTGCCTGAGGTCGAGATCGTTGACATGCGGTTGGAGTTTCAGGAGACGGGTAAAGAGCAAGTGATTTCGCGGAAGCTGGCGGAGGAGATCAAGCAGCGATTGGATCGCAAGGAGCAGGTGATGGTACTGCTCAACCGCCGCGGATATTCGCCCGTGGCCTTGTGCCGTGCTTGTGGGAACCGGTTGGAATGCAGGAACTGTGCCATTGCGATGACGCATCATAAGCGGTCGAACCGGATGGTGTGCCACTACTGCGGATTCATGGCTCCGGTGCCAAAAGTCTGTGGGGAGTGTGGTAGCGAGTATGTTTATTTTCTCGGGACTGGATCGGAGAAGCTGGAAGAGTTGTTGCACGGGCTGTTTCCGCAAGCGCGGATTGGGCGTCTCGATCGGGACACGGTTCGGGGCAACGAGGATTTTGAGCGGGCGCTCAATGCGCTCAACGAAGGCGAACTTGATCTGCTGGTGGGGACGCAGATGATCGCCAAGGGTCACGACATTCATGGGGTCACGCTGGTGGGTGTGGTCGGCGCGGATATGGCTTTGGGGTTTCCGGATTTTCGCGCGGCGGAGCGCACGTTTCAATTGCTGACCCAGGTGGCGGGACGCGCCGGGCGCGGGAAAACTCCGGGCAAGGTTGTTTTGCAGACTTATTTTCCGGATCACTATGCGGTGCAGTATGCGGCGCAGCACGACTTCATTGGCTTCTACGAAAAAGAGTTGCGCTTCCGCAGTTGGATGCACTATCCACCGTACAGCGCGCTGGCTAATGTTCTAGTGCGGAGCGACAAGCTGGATGAGGCGCTGCGGTGGTCGGGGATTTTGGGGAAGTGGTTCGAGAAGACTCGGCATGAAGGCATTCGCGTGCTGGGCCCGGCGGCGGCTCCGATTGTGCGGTTGAAGAGCGACTACCGGTATCATTTTGTTTTGAAATCGGCCAGCCGGGAGAAGCTCAACGCAGTTTTGAGATCGATGCTTGTCTATGCAGTCGAGCAGAAGATTCCGCGGACGCAGGTGATTGCGGATGTGGATGCGGTTTGGTTGATGTGAAAGGAACAGCTTCTAGCTTTGGGCTTCTGGCTTTTAGTACAACGCACTTCTGCGAACTCAGAGACTGATCGCACGGGCGAGATGAGTGGACTTCAAACCAGGAGATCAGTCGGGCCTCGAACTCGTCGTGGGCAGTGCTGATTGCGCCGCAGTGATCTGCCTTTGGTACCTCCCACAACACGACGCTCTTATTCCGAGCTTGAATCCTTCTGGAATGGCGTGGTGGGATGTTGCCGTCGAGCGCGCCGTGAATGAGAAGGATGGGCACTTGCGATTTCGCGACTGCGTCTTCGGGAGATATTTTCGCGGTTTCCAATCCGTACTTCCATTGTGAATACAGGAACGCGGCCTCGACAACAGGCCACAGAATCGAGCGGCCCAGCCAGGGCCCGGTTTGGAAAAACTGGCCCACTCGGTCGTAGGCGATTTCGCGAAAAGTCGAGAAAGACGATTCGGCAACGAGTGCACAAAAGCCTGGCTCCATTTCCAGTGATTGCAGCAGTTGAGCCGCTCCCATCGATTCGCCAAGTGCGAAGATGCATGGCGGACTCTGATTCAGCTCCAGCCATTCGAACCAGCGGCGAATGTCGTCGCGTTCCAGCAAGCCGTACGTGGCCAATTCTCCGCCACTTGCGCCGTGAGCGCGCGCGTCGGGGAGCAGGACGCTGTATCCCTGTTTCAAAAGCAGTTCTGCGTAGCCGGTCATTCCTGATCTGTTATCGCCCATGCCATGGAGCAGGATGACCGCATCTACAACTTGGTTCTTTGGGTGCAGGCTCCAGGCCCGCAACTGAATGCCATCGTTGGCGTTGATCGAGACGGCTTCGAAGGCGAGGTTGTCTTTCGTGATGTTGAGGAGCCATGCTTCGTTTTGGGCCATGAGTGCCCGCTTTGCTGGGTGCAGAGTGGCTTCCGCCAAAACAATTCCCATCACTGCTGAGATCGCAGCGTATGCGAATACCAGCAGAAACGGACGGAGCAGCTTTTGTGGACGACGCATGGTCTCGCGGATAGGTACGCCGGTGGGGATCGAATAGTTCCGGTTCAAGGCGCTTCGTCTATGCGGTTCGACAGCTGACCTCGCAGACGCAGTTCGATGGGCGCAAGGGTGCCTCAACCCCATCGTGAGTTGACCTAGCGGGTCGGCAGACGTGGCGCCCGTGCGGGCCTAAGTCTTTTTTCTGGCTTACCCAGGACTTCCGTCCTGGGCTATTATCGGTCGCCCCTGGCGGGCTGGTGTTTTCGCGGGCTGGGGTGGCCGGCCGCCGCTGGCAGGGCCTTGTAGTTTCTGCGGTGTGTTTTGTAGTGACCTCCATTAGAGGGGGCCACCCTTTTGTATAGAACGAACGCGCGTTGTTTCAAGTGATTTGGGTCACTCCGGACTCTGATTAAGTATGAAATGCGCCGCGCTCCCGCACGGGCGGGGACGCCCGCGCCTACATGGGTAACTGGCGGGTGGGGGTTGTCCCTGCTACCATTTCAGTAAATGCTACTTCGCAAGACAGCGGGAAAAACTGGACAGGGAGAGCGCAAAACTGGACGCGGGAGAGCGGCGCGCGACCGGCGACCGCGGGCTGAACTGGTCATCATCACGGGCATGAGCGGGTCGGGGAAAGCCTCGGTGCTCAAGGCTTTTGAGGATTTGGGCTACTACTGTGTAGACAATTTGCCGGTGGGGCTGATTCCGCAATTTGCGGAGTTGGCTGGCCAGTCTTCGGAGATCGAGCGGACCGCGCTGGTGGTCGATGTTCGCGAGGGCACGCAACTGGAAGCGCTGCCGGAGATCGTGAAGTCGGTCCGACGGGTGCTGCCCACCAAAATGATTTTTCTGGAGGCGGCGGACTCGGTCCTGTTGCGCCGCTTCAGTGAAACCCGGCGTCCCCATCCTCTGGGAACGAATAGCACGGTTAAGGCTTCGCTGACCGCGGAGCGTCAGCATTTGCGACGCATTCGGGCCATGGCCGACCTGGTGATTGACACTTCGAAGTTCAACGTCCACGAGTTGCGGTCGCACATTACCGAGCGTTTTCAGAAGCAGGAGTCGGGCAATAACATTCTGGTCTCTTGCGTAAGCTTCGGCTTTAAGCATGGAGTGCCGGAGGACGCGGACCTCGTGTTTGACGTTCGCTTTTTGCCGAACCCGCATTTTGTGCCGGAGTTTCGTCCGCTTACCGGGCGCGATCCCAAGGTTGCGAAATATATCCGGTCGTTTCCGCAGACCAAGGAATTCATCAGCCGGATTTCGAAGCTGCTGGTCTATCTGTTGCCGCATTACATCCGCGAGGGCAAGAGTTATCTAACGATCTCTTTTGGCTGCACCGGCGGGCAGCATCGGTCGGTCATGATTGCTGAGGACGTCTCGAAGCGCTTACGGACGGCGGGGTATCGGGTGAAGGTGGTGCATCGGGATAGTCCGGGGTAAGGGTCAGAATCAGTCGTTGGTCGTTGGTTGACATCAAGCAAACTGTCATCGTTGACATCAAGCAAACTGTCATCCCAAGCGGAAACGCAAGGTCCCTCGACTCCGAATCGTCGTTCGCAAGCGAACGATGATTCTTTGCTCGGGATGACAGGGTCTGGGTATTGCCAAACGACCAAAGACCAACGACCGACGACTGAAGTAGCATCGCGAGCGAACGATGATTCTTCGCTCGGGATGACAGGGTATGGCATTGCCAACGACCAAAAGCCAAGGACCCACGACTGAAGTAGAATAAAGGCTTGCAACGCATGCCGATTTCATCCGCAGCAGGCCGGGTCGGGCTGTGCATGGGGAGCCCTCCATGCGGCAACTGACACGCCTCATACGATACGTGGCGCCCTATTGCTGGCCGGTTGGGGCGTCCGTACTGTTGATGGCGGCGGTGGGATTGCTGGATGCTTTCCGTCTTCTGCTCATCGGACCTATCTTCGACCGCGTGTTGAATCCGGGTTCGCAGTCTCGCGAGATGCAGCTGTTTAAGATTCCAGGCAGCGAGCATGTGATCTACCTGCAGCGGTTCGTTCCATCGCACTTCCAGAATCCGTGGACGGTCGTGGCCTTTGCCCTGGTGGCGGCTACGGTTTTGAAGGGAATCTGTGATTACGCGGGTACGTATCTGGTGAACTATGCCGGCTTCGGCATGATTACCGATCTGCGCAACGACCTCTACGATTCTATCTTGCAACGATCCGCGGCATTTTTTCACAAGCATACGACCGGCACTCTGGTTTCGACGATCGTCAATGATGTCGAGCGGGTGCAGTACGCGATGTCGAGCGTGCTGGCCGAATTCTTGCAGCAGTTTTTTACCTTTGTTTTTACCGCCCTGGTGGTGGTGGTGCTGGGGCGGAAATTTGCCTGGATTCTGGTTCTGTTCGTGCCCGTGATTATCTTCTCGGCGGGAAGAATCGGGCGCCGGGTACGTCATACGACGCGGCGCGGTCAGGACAAGTTGGCCGACATTCAGAACATTCTGCACGAGACCATTACCGGCAACCGAATCGTGAAGGCGTTCAGCATGGAGCGGTGGGAGATTGCGCGATTTCGCAAAGCCGCGCAACGCCTGTTCCGCGCCAATCTGCGGTCCGTGGCCGCGGTGGCGATCAGTTCTCCGTTGATGGACATTTTTGGTGCGATCGCGATTGCGTTGCTGCTCTTATTGGGACGGGAACAGATCAATCGCCACGTTTTCACCTCCGGCACGTTTCTCACGTTTATCGTTGCGGTTTTCAAGTTGTACGATCCGGTGCGCAAGTTCGCGTTGTTTAATAACAATTTTCAGCAGGCCCTAGGGGCGTCGTCCGAGATATTCAAGTTCATGGACACGGAAGACGATGTAAAAGAGAAGCCTGGAGTGCAGCCGTTGCCGCCGTTTTCGCGCAGCATCCGGTTTGAGAAAGTCAGCTTCTCTTATGAGTCCGAGGGCGAAGAGGGACGCGAGATTCTGCGCGACGTTGATCTCGAAGTTCACGCTGGGGAGGTGCTCGCGGTGGTGGGATCGAGTGGCGCGGGCAAGAGCACGCTGGTGCATTTGATTCCGCGATTCTTTGATGTGACCGCTGGGCGATTGACCATTGATGGCCGCGACGTGCGCGACACCACACTGGCTTCGTTGCGGTCGCAGATTGGGGTGGTGGCGCAAGACACGGTGCTGTTCAACGATACGGTGCGGAACAATATCGCGTACGGACAGCCGGGCGTCCCGCAAAAAGCGGTAGAGGACGCGGCTCGCACGGCGCTGGCGCACGACTTTATTATGGATTTGCACAACGGCTACGAGACAGTAATTGGCGAGCGCGGGGTGCGGCTTTCGGGTGGCGAGCGCCAGCGAATTGCCATCGCGCGGGCGCTGCTCAAGAACGCGCCGATTTTGATTCTTGATGAGGCCACGTCGGCGTTGGACAGTGAATCCGAGGCACTGGTACAGTCGGCGCTACAGAATCTCATGACTGGACGGACCGTGGTGGTGATTGCGCATCGGCTTTCCACGGTACGGCGTGCCGATCGTATTGTGGTGCTGGAGAATGGGACCGCTGCGGATATTGGGCCACACGAGGAGCTCATGAAGAAGCTGGGCACGTATCGACGGTTGTACGAATTGCAATTTGCGGAACCGGAAGTGCATGCGGAGTGAAAGTTCCACCGCGAGGATTGGGAAGATTGTCCGCGGGTCAGCGGACGCCGGGAAGATGACTGCCTAAGCGATATGTCGATCCGCTCCATGACCGGGTTCGCGCAGGTGAAAGGGCAGGTCAACAGCCAGTTTGGCTTCACCCTGTCGCTCAAATCCGTGAATCATCGGTTCCTCGACATACATTTCCGCATGCCATCCGATAGCGACGATCTGGAGATGAAGCTGCGGCGGCGGTTGAAAGAGAAGATGGCCCGCGGCCATGTAGAGCTGACTCTGAATATGGAACGCGGCGCCAGTGAAGGCTTTTCGCTCAATCGCGCCTTGGTGGGTGGTTACGTTCAGGCGTTTCGTGCCGCCGCTGCGGAATTCGGGTTGGCGGCTGAGCCGGATCTCAATGCAATTCTCCGGATACCGGGCGCGCTCGAGTCGGAAGCGTTGCCGGTTGAAGACGGCCTGGAAGCCGCGGTTCTCTCCAAGATGGAAGAGGCGTTGGTGCGACTCAATCAAATGCGCGAAGAGGAAGGGCGCGGCACGGAGCGCGAATTGAGGCAGCGCATGGGGCACGTGCAACAGGCCCGGGAGGGAGTGGAAAAGCATCGCCAGGCTGCCCTGCAAACCTATGCCGATCGATTGAAGACGCGCCTGCAGGAGTTGCTGGGTTCACAAATTGAACCGGAACGGATTTTGCAGGAAGCGGCGCTGCTGGTGGATCGTAGCGACATTCAGGAGGAGTTGGTACGGTTGGATCAACACGTGAAGCATCTTCTGGGCTTGCTCGATCAAGGTGGAGAAGTGGGCAAGAAGCTGGATTTTTTGCTGCAAGAGATGAATCGCGAGGCCAATACCCTGCTTTCCAAAACGTCGGGCTTGGCCGGCGAAGCCATGAAAATCACAGAGCTTGGGTTATCGATGAAAGCTGATATCGAAAAAGCGCGCGAGCAGGTGCAGAACCTCGAATGACCACGGTCTACATTATTTCGGCGCCTTCGGGTTCGGGCAAATCCACGCTGGTAGACAAAGCGCGGGAAATCGTTCCGAGGCTGGAGTTTTCGATTTCCTACACCACGCGGCCGCCCCGAAGGACAGAGCAGAACGGACGAGAATACTTCTTCGTGCCGCGCTCCGAATTCGAGGAGATGGTGCGGAAAGATGAGTTCCTGGAACATGCAGACGTATTTGGCCATTGCTACGGTACGGCGAAGCGCTTCCTGCGTCAGGCAGAGAAGAGTGGAAATGACTTGCTGCTCGACATTGATGTACAGGGCGCGGAGCAGATCAAGCGCAAGCTGCCGGAGGCGGTAAGCATTTTCATTATGCCGCCGGATCGCAAGGTTTTGGAGGCGCGTCTGCGAAAACGCAGTCTGGATGCGGAAGAAGTTATTCAGCGCCGATTGGTCACGGCCAGTCGTGAGATTGAGAATTACGAGAAATACGACTATATTCTGGTTAACGACCGTCTGGATGAATCTATCCAAGCGCTGACGGCGATCCTGCTTGCGGAACGGCTGAAGCGCTCGGGAGTTCACGGATCCGCTGACGATGCAGAAACGCTGGCCAAGGCCGAGGGTTGCCGCTTGAGCAACATCCGGGAACGCCTGCAGCCGATCTTGACCTCGTTTACAATAGCGGCGACTTCGGGCGGGCGCTAGGCACAGGGGAGAACACAATGAAGTTGATTGAAGGCTTCGACAGCAACTATCGATACATTCTGGTAGCCGCTCGCCGCGCGCGTCAATTGCAAGGCGGTGCGCCCCCGGTCATCGAAACTCACTCCCGCAAACCCTGCCGCATTGCGCAGGACGAAATCAAGGCTGGCAAGGTGAAGTGGGTGATCCCGGAAACGCCGAAGTCGACAGTCGAGGTCGTCAGCGAAATGCTCGACAAGGCGTTGGGGCAAGAGTAGTCATTTCCAGTTTGCTTTGCGGTTGCGCGAAGTTCGCGCAATCGACAATTGGAAATGACCATCGGCAATCATGAAAATCGCTCTTGGCGTCAGCGGCGGGATTGCGGCTTACAAGGCGGCGGAAATTGTTCGCTTGCTGCAGGACCGCGGCGTTCGCGTGCAGGTCGTTATGACCCAGGCCGCCCAGGAATTCATCCGGCCTCTCACCTTTGCGGCACTCTCCGGTGAAAAAGTTATTACCGATATGTTCGGTGCTGGCTCGAACGACTCGCCGAATATTGAATCCGCGGTCGAGCACATCGCGGTGGCACAGTCGATTGATGCGCTGCTGGTGGTGCCGGCAACCGCAGACGTTCTCGCCAAATTCGCGCAGGGCATCGCCAGCGATTTTCTTGGCACGCTTTACCTGGCAACCAGCGCCCCGGTTGTAGTCGCACCCGCCATGAACGTCAACATGTGGGACCACCCAGCCACACAAGCGAATCTTGAGGTTTTGAAAAAGCGTGGCGTGAGGATCGTGGAACCGGGCACTGGATACTTGGCCTGCGGCATGACGGGTCCGGGACGCCTGGCGGAGAACGAGGCGATCGTAGCGGCCACGTTGGAAGCACTTGGCGCTTCGCAGGAATTAGCTGGCGAAACGGTTTTGATTACGGCCGGCCCAACGCGAGAGAAGATTGACCCGGTGCGATACCTGTCCAATCGGTCCAGTGGCAGGATGGGATACGCATTGGCTGAGGCCGCACTTCGGCGTGGAGCGCGAGTATTGCTGGTGAGCGGACCGACCGCGTTAACTCCGCCGGGAGCGGCCGAAGTCACGCGGGTTGAATCCGCTGAAGAGATGCGGCAGGCTGTCTTGAAACTGCTGCCGCAGGCGACTATCGTGATCAAGACCGCCGCAGTCTCTGACTATCGCCCAAAGTCTTTGGCCTCGCAGAAGATCAAACGTAACGGGCCCATGACGCTCGAGCTCGAGCCTACAGCGGATATCTTGAGCGAGATCGAGCGCCATAAACAGTCCCAACTCATCGTCGGCTTTGCGGCCGAGACTCAAAACGCCCTGGAAAACGCGCGCAAGAAACGTTCCTCGAAGTCGCTCGATGCCATCGTCGTCAACGACGTTTCGCGCGAAGGTGTTGGCTTTGATTCTGATCGCAACGCGGTCACCATTATCACTCAGCACGAAGTCGTGGAAGTGCCGGAGACCACGAAGTGGGAAGTCGCGCAACGCGTGCTCGACCAGGTGGTGCGGCTGCGGAATCCGCAAACCGTCCCCGCAAAGATTGGGAAATAGCGAATGGCCGGCGTGCTCCATCCGCAACTCAAGCACGCTTTGGCCGAGCGTATCCGCTACTTCAACGAGTTGGGCATTTACGATTTCTACCGCCGCGAGCCCGCCATAGTCGATCCCAGCACAACGCAAGACGCGGAAATTCACGAGAGTTTCTCAATCCAGCCAGAACAGCGAGGCTTGATGACCCCGAGATCCAAAGCCGCAACCGCGGTGCAGATGGAAGAGAATATCTTCGAAGTGGCGACCCCGAAAGCTGAATCAGGCGTAACTGATCCCGTCCTGGCGCTGCGTTTGATTCGGGAGGATCTTGGCGATTGCACGCGCTGCCCGCTGCACAAACAGGGACGCAAGCAGATCGTTTTCGGCGTGGGTAATCCAAAGGCTGATCTGATGTTCATCGGCGAGGCTCCGGGCGCGGATGAAGACCAGCAGGGCGAGCCCTTCGTGGGCCGTGCCGGACAGTTGCTCAACAACATGATCAAGGCCATGGGCCTGCGGCGCGAAGATGTTTACATTGCGAACATCATCAAGTGCCGTCCGCCGGGGAATCGGATGCCAGAGCGCGATGAGTGCGAAACCTGCTCTCCATTTCTGATGCGGCAGATCTCAGCCATCAAACCGAAGGCAATCGTGGCGCTGGGCGCGGTAGCTGCAAAAACGCTCCTGGCAATCAATGCGCCCATGTCCGAGTTTCGCGGGCACTGGTTCGATTTCCGAGGCACCAAGCTTGCCGTCACCTATCATCCCGCATTCCTGCTGCGCGATCCCCGTCAGAAGAAAGAAACCTGGAAAGATTTGCAGATGGTGATGAAGGAATTGGGATTGGCAATTCCGGCGAAGGGTGTTGAGTAATTCGAATTCTTCGCTTGCCCAGCACGGGCGAGCACGCCCGCGCCTACACTCGCAGCCGGAACGGCGCAGTTATGAGTCTCGCCGGCAACATCACAGCTGCCCACACCAGTTCCCAAACTCCGTGCACCGCAATTCCCACCAGCCGGAACGGTAAGAGCAGCAGCCACACGAACGGATAGAGCACCAGCGCCAGCAGAGCCAGCGGCCAGCACAACACAAACAGCAGGCTGCAGAGGAGGAAAGTGAGCATGGCAGGCTCTCCTTGTCATCTAGTGTAATTTACGATGATTGCTGACGAAAAGTTCGGAGGAAATCAGGCTTTCGTTTCAGCGCAGTTCTTCGCGACCAAATACTTCCTCAGAAACGTCAACGTGCGTAAACCGGCGTCGCGCCCAATTTCGCCGCTGAAACCGTGCCCCACTCCCGAATAAATCTGCATCTCGTAGGCAATCTGTTTCTTCTCTAGGATCTGCTGCAAGTGGTAGGCTTCTTTGACTGGGACGGTTTTGTCGTGATCGCCGTGCAGGATGAGCACCGGGCATAGGCGCCGCGTAAAAAACCTCATTTCTTTTGGCATGCCGCCAAAGAACTCGACTACGGCCTGAATGCGCGAGTCGATTGCCGAAGCCGAAAGCGCCAGGTACGCGCCCAGAGAGAATCCCAACAGCCCGATGCGCTCGGGATCGACTTGCGGCTGGCTGGCGACGAAGCTGACCGCGTCCCACAAGGTCTTCATCCAGACGGGGAAGTGGCGGAAGATGGTTTGCAGGCCATCGATCTCGGCGGTTCCGGTGCGGTCGAAATAATGCAGCACGTACACTGCGAAGCCCTGCTCGGCCAGAAGGCTGGCAGGGTCACCCATCGAGGCGTACCCGCCTCCGGACCCGTGCAGCCCGATCACAGCGGGAAAGCGCTGCCCGTCGGCAGTCGGCAGAAAGCAGTCCAGACGAATGTCTTTGCCGCCGCTGTGGAATGAAAGTTGGGATGGAGTGATGGAATACATGAAGAAGCGGTCAGCGGTCAGCACTCAGTCGGGCAAAAGCGAAGTCTTAGCTGACTGCTGAATACGGAGTGCCCACTAAGTGCTCGTCGTCACGCGTTCAGCTGCCGCGGCCAATTTCGCCAGTGACATCTCATACGGAGCCCGCGCAATCCCGCGCTCGCTCACAATCGCAGTCACATACTTCGCGGGAGTCACGTCGAATGCGGGATTTTCTACTTGCACTCCGTCGGGGGTCATCTGCTTGCCCGCAATGTGCGTGACTTCCTTCTCGTTGCGTTGCTCGATGGGAATCTTGCTACCATCTGACGCTTCGAAATCGATGGTCGACAAAGGCGCAGCCACATAAAAGGGAATGTTATGCTCTTTCGCAAGCACGGCGACGGAATAAGTTCCGATTTTATTCGCCACATCGCCGTTGGCCGCGATGCGATCTGCGCCCACCACAACTGCTCCGATCTTCCCTTGCTTCATGATCGCGCCCGCCATGTTGTCGGAGATTACGGTCGTGGGAATGCCGTCTTTCATCAGCTCCCATGCGGTCAGCCGCGACCCCTGCAGAAAAGGGCGTGTCTCGTCGGCGTAGACGTTGATCTTCTTTCCCTGCTCAACCGCTGCACGGATCACTCCGAGCGCAGTGCCATAGCCGCAAGTCGCAAGCGCTCCGGCATTGCAGTGAGTGAGCACGCCGCCGCTGGCGGGCATGAGCGTTGCGCCGTAGCGTCCCATAGCCTGGTTGGCGGCGATATCTTCGGCGTGCATGCGCTGCGCTTCCTCAACCAGCGCTTGCTTGATCTGCGGTAACGGGCGCACTCGCAAGAGTTCGAACTTGTCGCGCATGCGGCGGATGGCCCAGAAAAGATTTACCGCGGTCGGACGCGTGTTGCCGATGACTTCGCAGATCTGGTCAAACTCACGCTTCAGTTCGCCTCCGGTTTCGGCTTTCGAGTTCTTCATTCCCAGCGCGATACCCAGAGCCGCGGCAACGCCAATGGCCGGCGCGCCGCGCACCACCATATTGCGAATGGCGTCGGCAACCTGCTCGTGATTCTTGCAGGTCACGTAGGTTTCTTCGGTGGGCAGCTTCGTCTGATCGATGAAGCGTACGCCCTTGTCAGTCCACTCCAGGGTTTGGATCATAGTTCGGTTCTCAACTCAATCAATGTCATCCTGAGCGAAGTTATCGTCGCGAAGCAACGGCAACGCAGTCGAAGGTCTCCAGGACGCTGGAACCGTCACCGACGACGCAAGGCATTTTCGCTGGGCCTTGAGCAAAGCGCTGTGCGAATGCCATGCTGCGGCAATGCCGCTACACGCACTCAGGGTCCTTCGACTTCGTGAATGCTTGGCGTCACCGCGCATTCACTGCGCTCAGGATGACAGCCTTGACGGTCCGCACACTCGCCGTCTTCCGGTCACGCTTTATGCACTTCACAGCGGTGCCGCGGCATGTTCGTCACCGCCGGCCTTTCACAAAGTTCGCAAACAGCAGCGACCGCGAAAACTGGTGAAGGTGCCCCAGCCTTCTGTCGCAGATGTTCTTGGCGCACGTTCGTCGCGGTGAATATCGAAACAAACGGCGCAGGGGCGGCAGCCTTCTCCACGTTCGGACGACCCTTCGCCTCTTCGCGCTCTACCAGGCACATGACGCCGGCGATTTCAAATCCAAATTCACGTGCCGTCTCGATCGCTTGCATTGTAGAAGCGCCCGTAGTGCAGACGTCGTCCACGATTACCACGCGCGCGCCCTTCTCTCGAAAGCCTTCAATCCGCTGCCCCGTGCCATGCTGCTTCTCAGCTTTGCGGACGAGAAAACCGTGAATCTCGCCGCTGGTCACGGCCACGGCCACTACCAGCGGATCAGCCCCCACGGTTAAGCCGCCGATCGCCTGAGGCCGCCATTCGCGCTGCCGAATTTCTTCGAGGAACACCTGGCCAGTGAGTTGCGAGCCGCGCGCGTCCAAAGTTGTGGTCCGGCAATCCACGTAATAGTCGCTGGTGCCGCCCGACGAGAGCTTGAATTCTCCCAGACGAAAAGACTTGGTTGCCAACAGACGCAAAAGTTCCTGACGCGCGGAAGACATGGAAAATCTAAGATAGCATGAAGCGGGCGTCAGGCTTCAGGCGTCAGGCGCGGACGAGCAGTTCGTCTGAAGTCATTCCCTGAGGCCTGGACCATGACGCCCGGGTCACTGGTTCAACCTCTCCAGATGCCGGAATCCATCGGTTCCTATGAACAGCAACACCGAGAGTGTACCGTTGTACGCCATGTGCGTGATCAAACTGGCGGCGACCGACTTGGTCACGGCGCGTGTGATAGTCAGCGCCAGCCCGACCATGAATATCACTAGCACCGGCGCCCACGCGCGTCCCAGTTGCGGAGCATGAATGAGGCTAAATCCCGCTGCCGTCGCAAGGACTGCTATGGTGACACCGAGCCGGCGAACCAGCACCGGATAGAGAAACCCCCGAAAGAACAGCTCTTCGAGCAATGGTGCGAAAGTGATGCCGAACAGCGACAGCGCCCACGCTTCCTCCGGCGTCTTGAAGAAACGGTCCATCGGTACTTCTTTTGGGATAGGAAGAAAATGCGCGATCCCTTGTAGCGCAATCGCCAGTGCGATTCCTACGAGCAAATACCTTGACCAATTTCCTGGCCGGTTCCATCGGATCGCCTGCCAGAAATCCTGGCCGGGCACGCGCTTCACTATCGAAAACATGAAGGCGAGGATCACCAGGTAGGCGAATCCTTGCCCCACGACTATCACCAGCGGAAACGTAATGATTTCGACGAATGCAACCTTGGGATAGAACAGTCGCTGTGCAGCCAGGGCTACCAATGGCAGAAAAATGACAACTGAACCAATGGTCAGAAACACAATCTGCAAAACGTCCCATCCGTTCCACACCGGGTTCTCGGAAGGGGCTTGGGCGATAGGCGCCGGGGGTTCCGGCATGGGAACTAAGCTGGGCTCAGACCACGGATTTTCGGGTGAGGACACAGGGAAATCAGCTCGACATTTTGAATCTACACGAAAAAGAAAGCCAGTGCAGACTGCCGCCAGACAGTTGTTCGTCACGGTGTCGGCCACGAGCTTGCTTGGGGAATCTAGGGGATGAGCTTTAAAATCGCAGATCACGCGGAGGACGGCTACCCGGATGGATCAAGCCAGCAATTCGACCCTCGACGTTTTTTTTGAGTTTCCATTGAAGTGCAGCGCCAGAGCCTGCCCGGTGTAGGACTTCTTATTCCGTGCGACCTGCTCTGGCGTGCCCTGAGCAACAATTCGTCCACCCTCTTCTCCGCCCTCGGGACCGAGATCGATGATCCAGTCGGCGTTGCAGATCACATCCAGATTATGTTCGATAATCACGACCATGTTTCCCAGATCGGTCAGACGATGCAGAACATCGAGCAACTTCTTCACATCGTCAAAGTGCAGGCCGGTCGTGGGCTCATCCAGCAGATATAGAGTCTTCCCCGTTTGCCGTTTGCTCAATTCGCGCGCCAGTTTGATGCGTTGAGCTTCACCGCCCGAAAGCGTTACCGCCGATTGACCCAGATGAATGTATCCCAGACCCACATCGACCAGCGTCTGTAGTTTCTGTTTCACCTGCGGAATGTTCTCGAGAATTGGCAACGCGTCCGACGCCGGCATTTCGAGCAGGTCCGCGATCGAGTAGCCCTTATATTTCACCGCCAGGGTTTCGTGGTTGTAGCGGCGGCCGCCGCAGACTTCGCAAAGCACATAGACATCGGGGAGGAAACTCATTTCAATGCGACGCTGTCCTTCACCCTGGCAGGCTTCGCAACGTCCGCCGGTTACGTTGAATGAAAACCTTCCCGGCTTGTAGCCCCGTTCCCGCGACTCCGGCAGCATGGCATACAGATCACGAATCTGCGCAAAGACTCCCGTATAGGTCGCCGGATTCGAGCGCGGCGTGCGCCCGATCGGAGATTGATCAATGCGAATAACTTTGTCGATGTTCTCCGCACCTGAAATCGCTTTGTGGGCGCCGGCTTCTTCGCGCGAGCGGTACAAAGTCTTCGCCAGCGCGCGATAAAGAATGTCATTCACCAGGGTGGATTTGCCTGAGCCGGAAACTCCGGTCACCACGGTCATGACGCCCAGCGGAAAGGTGACATCAAGATTCTTCAGATTGTTTTCGCGCGCGCCAAGAATAGTAATGCCCGTGCCGTTCGTCGGCCGCCGCTCCGCACGCATCTCGATCTGCGCTCTGCCCGAGATATAAGCTCCGGTGAGCGACCCCGGCACTTCCATGATTTCTTCCGGCGTTCCATGGGCTACGAGCTCGCCTCCGTGGCGACCCGCTCCGGGTCCAAGGTCAATCACATAATCAGCGCGGCGAATGGTCTCTTCATCATGCTCGACCACGAGCACGGTGTTGCCCAGATCGCGCAACTCTTCGAGCGCTTTCAGCAATCGGGCATTGTCCCGGTGATGCAGGCCGATCGAGGGCTCATCAAGGACGTACAGAACGCCTCTCAGTTTTGACCCGATCTGTGTAGCCAGGCGTATGCGTTGCCCCTCGCCTCCAGAAAGCGTGGCGGCTGAACGATCGAGCGAGATATATCCCAGACCGACAGCATTCAGAAACTGCAGCCGCTCGACGATCTCATGCACGACCCGTCCCGCAATCGCAGCCTCGCGGCCAGTGAGTTGGATCTTCCTTGCCAGCTCCAGCGAACGCGAAACCGGCAGCCGAGTGAAGTCCGCGATCGAAAGGCCGTTCACTTTCACCGCTAGACTCTCAGGACGCAACCTCTGCCCGTGGCAGGCGGGGCATTCCGTAGCCGACATGTAATCGAGCAAGAAATCGCGGTAGCCTTCGGATGTAGATTCCTCCAGCACGCGCTTGAGATAGGCTAAAATTCCGCCGAAGCCCGTCTTGCCTCCCTTGCCCGCTTCCCCGAACAACAGCAGGTTCTGCACCCTCTCCGGAAACTTTTCGAAAGGCGTGCTCAGATCCAAGCCATGCGCCGTGGCTGCGATTTGGAGCATGTGGATCAGATTTTGCGACGCCGAGCCCGGCCCCAATCCCCCATCGAGCAAGGGCTTCGACCAGTCGACAATGACTTTGGCAGAATCGAAATCGTAGCGGCTGCCCAGTCCGTGGCACTCCGGACAGGCTCCGTACGAACTGTTGAAAGAGAACGACCGTGGCTCCAGTTGTGGCACGCTGATGCCGCAATCCGGACACGCCAGCCGCTCCGAATAAAGCTGCTCTTCGCCGCCCACCACCGCAACTTGCACGAGCCCTCCCGCCAGTTTCATAGCGAGTCCGACGGAAAGCTCGAGCCGGTGCTCGATCCCCGGTTTCACGAGCAGACGATCGATCACTACTTCGATGGTGTGGTTCTTCCGTTTGTCCAGCGGGATATCGTCATCGAGATTCACCAACTCTCCGTCCACTCTGGCACGGGTGAAGCCGTGCTGAACCAGCTTCTCCATCTCTTTCTTGAACTCCCCTTTACGTCCGCGCACGATGGGCGCCAACACCATGACGCGGTCTTCGGGGGTGAGTGCCATCACGCGCTGCACGATTTGGTCCGCAGTCTGCCGGCTGATGGCTCGCCCGCACTTCGGGCAATGCGGCACTCCGATGGAAGAGAACAAAAGACGAAGATAATCGTAAATCTCGGTAATCGTTCCGACCGTCGAACGCGGGCTCCGGCTGGTGGTCTTCTGCTCAATAGAGATGGCGGGACTGAGGCCATCGATGGCATCCACGTCCGGACGTTCCATTTGATCCAGGAACTGGCGGGCGTACGCCGAGAGTGTCTCCACGTAACGCCGCTGGCCCTCGGCGTAAATCGTGTCAAACGCCAACGACGACTTGCCCGAACCGCTGAGGCCCGTAATTACCGTCAGGCTATTACGGGGAATCTCGACATCGATGTTCTTGAGGTTATGCTGGCGCGCCCCGCGCACCGAAATCTTCGTAATGGCCATAAAAAGCGAAAGAGACGCCCTTGGTTGACCTTCCGTAATGTGGACGGGTCCACAGAGATGTTGGAAAGTGGAGGTGCGCAGCTCTACTCACGTATCTTATTTGCTAACAGTGGCAAGCGTCAACGCAGGTAGATTCAGGGAGCGGCGACATCATCAGAACCGGGCAATTCGTTAGAAGGTAGGGAACTTGGGCGGTCTATTGAGCGTTTGCATCCTTTGTTTCACTGTGGTTAGCGTACTGGCAATTGGAATCCTATCCGCGTACGGCTCCGTCATTGGAATTCTTCATACCTTCGCGAGCCAGTCGCGGCGACGCACGGCTGAAAAGCCCGTCCTCGCCCCAAGCCAAGCCCGTGCCGCGCACGCCGGTGGACGCTAGCATTCTCTTCGCCTGAAGCACGCTATTCTGAAGCTTACTAGTGAGGCGGGGTCGCGTCGCCACCCGGCTGGTTCGGAACTCCAGGATTGGGGAACTGTCGCATTCCGGGCGGTACTCCGGGCTGAACTCCCGGCTGCACTCCCGGCTGCACTCCCTGTTGCTGCATCTGCTGCTGCCGTTGCTGTAGTTCCTGCAGGAGTTGCTCGGGTGTCTTGACCTGCTGCTGTCCATCTGGTTGCGGTTGCTGCTGGTCGTCGGCTGCCGCCTGGTCGTCGGTTTGGTCGGTCTGGTCGGTCTGATCATCGGCCGTGTCATCGGTGGCAGCATCGGCCGAGTCATCCGTCGCTTCGTCCTGATTCTCGGCGTCCTGGCCTTCGACCGTAACGACGTTTCCACCTGGAGCCGCCACCGGCATTGACATTGGCCGGTTATAGGCGGCCTGGTTGTAGGCGGCGGCTTGCTGGGTCGGCTGCTGCGGAGCGCTACCCACCGCTTCTCCACCCGACTTGGCTATCAGAATCACCCGGTCTAGAGCATTGGGATCCGTCGCCGACCCCAACAGCATGTAATTGAAGTGCGATCCGTTGAGCAGCGAGGCAAGAACATCACGAGCCGGAGCCGGACCGAACTGTCCCACCACACGCTCAGACGCGGCACCCGGCAAGTCGATGGTCGCACCCGTCTGCGCCCGAACCGCTTTCAAGATGTCGCCCAAGGTAGAATTCTGCGCCGAAATCGTCAACTGGCCGCCTTGGAAAGAAACCTGTGGCGGAGTTGCCGGCAACTGTGCCAGCGTTGGAGGAGGAGCGGCAGGCGTAGGCTGAGCCTCTTGCGTGACGGGCTGGCTAGCGGCTGAGTGGCGTTTTTGGCCAAGACAAGGTCCCGCCAGAGCTAAACAGGCGAGACTCACGATGAAGATAGACTTTGGCTTCATGCTCCACCTGCCATGGGAACGCCTGTACCGGCTAGTCTTGCGGAAATTCGTAAAAATAAGCTCCAGCCACCTGAATTGTAGCACCGTCCGCCTGTTCCCCGCCGCAATCGGTAGAGATAGCTAGCTACGTCTCCCACGAGCCGGACGATGGCTGAACCTACTGTCGTGGGGCGTAGTAGCCCCGGCGGGAGCGCACCTGAAGATCCTTCTTAAGGGCGGTGATCTCAATCGGGCGATAGTGCCCGTTCGCCTCAAAATCAGCCGGGTGATAGGAAACGATGTATTGGCTGCGCAGCTCGTCTTCGATGGCCGCAAACGAGTTCTTGATGTCTTTCATCTTGTACGGAAAGAATGCCCGTCCACCGGTGGCGTCCGCGATGCGCTGCAGCACTTTATCGCCCCGCAGGATCAGGCCGCTGTCATCGGTCGAAATTGCATAGATGATGACTTCCGCCCGTTGCGCCATCTCAATCGCCTGCGCCTCGCTGAAATCACTCTGATTGTCCTCACCATCACTCACCACGACGATGGCCCGTCGCGAAGGATGGTCTTCGTGATCCTTGATCAAATGGTCGTGGCATGCTCGATAAATGGCATCGTACAGTGCTGTTCCTCCTCCGTCCTGCATTCGGTGCACCGCCGCAGAGAGCAACGCAGCGTTATCAGTAAAGTCCTGCATCATCTGACTATGCCCGTTAAAGCCCACGACGAAGGCCTTGTCAAAATTTGGGCGCACGGTGTTTTGCAGAAAACTGACGGCTGCTTCCTGTTCGAAGTCAAAGCGCCCGCGCACCGAACCGCTGGTATCAATTAAGAGTCCAAGCTCAATGGGCAGATCAGTCTCGCGGCGAAAATTCACGATGGATTGCGGCGGCTTATGGTCGTCGAGGATCGCAAAGTCTTTCTCGTTAAGGTTGCGGACGAACTTGCCATGCCGGTCGGTCGCAATGAACAGCACATTGACTTCATCCACCCGCTTCTTGATCGTGATAATGGAGTCGTCAGGCTGGCCGGTATCAGAGCTCGAGGATGGCGATGACACCAACGCGTTGCTCGGGGCGAGATAGGTCACTTGCGCCCGCAGCGGCAGCCATGTCACGGCCACAAGAATCCCGGCGAGCAAAAAATACTTCCCCGTGTACTTCATTCCACATCCAGTCCCGACTTACGGCGTTTAGTCCCGGCCTGACCCGTTCGTCCCAGCTTATTAGATGCACGCTGGGGGCCGAAGTACCCGCCAAATGCCGCCTTTACTCATTAGAACTCTAGGAGCCCCTTCTGCAAATGCCAAGTTACAAAAGGAGCATTCGTTGGGTCATGGGTCTCTTCAACTTAGGTGACCATGCATCGCAACTCGGAAGTTCCGGTTCGGCATCTCACCAGGCATTCACAAGGTTAAAATAACACCACGACCCGAAAACAGGACACTCGATGAAATCGCTGCTCGTTCCGTTCTTGCTGTGTGCCCTCATAACGGCCGCTCTCGCCGTTGACGATAGCACGGAAGTCGACCGGGTCGAGAACTCTGGTCACGTTCTAAAAGAAATCCTCAACATCCCCGACAACATTCCTCAGGACCTGCTCGACAAAGCCGAATGCATCATCGTTTTGCCCTCAGTGAAAAAGGCTGCGTTCGGCATCGGTGGCAGCTATGGTCGTGGGGTCATGATTTGCCGCGGCGGAATCTCCTACACCGGGCCCTGGGGACCGCCAGCATTGTATGCCCTGGAAGGCGCCAGCATTGGATTTCAGCTCGGAGGGCAGGCTACGGACTTCGTGCTTCTGGTGATGAATCCAGCGGGAGCGCGATCTCTGCTGAAGAGCAAAGTGAAGCTTGGAGCCGACGCCTCCGCTGCAGCCGGCCCCAAGGGTCGCACCGCCGAGGGAGCGACCGATATCGTGATGACCGCCGAGATCCTTTCCTATTCGCGTAACAAGGGATTATTCGCTGGAGTCTCGCTCGAAGGTTCCACCCTGCGATCCGATGGCAGCGCCAACGAAAAGTTGTACGGACAGAAGCTAAGCGCACGAGACATCATCCGCGGAGGAAAAGTAAAAAATCCTCCCTGCGCCGCGGAACTGGTCGCACTCTTGGATAAGAAGTCCCCCAAGAACCTCTCCGATCCAAAATCGCTGGAGTAGCGAGCGTGGCATAGCTTGTGTAGTCTGCTTGTGTGGGGACGGGGCTTCTGGCCCGTCCACGTCGAGCGCGGCTCGACGAATGACGATGAATCAAGCGACTCTGACCCGTTGCTCCTGGCCAAGCGACGATCTCTCCATCCGCTATCACGATGAAGAGTGGGGCACTCCCACGCACGACGACGCCACTCTCTTCGAGTTCCTCATCCTCGAAGGCGCCCAGGCCGGCTTGAGCTGGGACACCATCCTCAAAAAACGTCAGAACTACCGCGCGGCATTGGATAACTTCGATCTCAAAAAGATTGCGCGCTACGACCGCCGCAAGATTCAAAGCCTGATGAACAACGCGGGCATCATTCGCAATCGTCTTAAGATTACCTCCACTGTGCAAAACGCAAAAGCCTTCCTCAAAGTCCAAAACGATTTTGGATCATTCGACGCCTACATCTGGCAGTTCGTGGGAGGAGCGCCAATCGTGAACTCGCGGCGCTCGTCGAAGCAAGTCCCAGCCCGCACCCCAGAATCAGACGCCATGAGCAAAGACCTGAAGAAGCGCGGATTCTCCTTTGTCGGCACCACGATTTGCTACGCCTTCATGCAAGCCATGGGCCTGGTGAACGACCACCTGACTACCTGCTTTCGCTATTCGCAACTCGTGCCCCGAAAGCGCCGGAGGCCGGGCGACTGAGTGCGAACACATCGGATTGTGACCGCTGTCGTATCCTGCTTCGTCGCAGTCGCCGTCTCCTTGTCCGCGCGCGAACCCAAACCGCCCGCCGCGGATTCTTATTCGCATGGAACGACAGCTTGCCTCCAAGGTGGTGATGGTCCGGGGATCCGGCTCTACCTGGAAAACGCCCACTGCGAAGGAAAAGTTTCCTACCCGCACTTGGAATTGCATATTAGGGGGCTACCCATCTCGGTTCACAAGAACATCACCATTGGCCCGGACAACTGGGCATTCAGATGCCCGACTCCGAAGGACTCGTGCCAACAAGCTTTGTCCGGCCAAGTCGTGCTTGACCATTTTGAAGAGAACGCCGGAAGAGAGATTCCCCGCACTGATGGCTATTATGAACTCAGATTTAACAGCGGCGGGTCCGAGAGCGGCCGCTTCATTGTGGACTGTCTGGCCCCTTGCAGCTAGAAGCTCTTGGCTGTTGTCGCCAGCCGGTTGCGGCCACACCTGGTCGCGATGAATTCAGAACAGAAGATCACTTGCCCGCGCCATGCACGTCGAAACCGTAGCCCTTCAACACATCGCCGATCGCAGCCGTCCTCACGAACGACAAAAACTGTCGCGCAGCTTCCTTATTCTTTGAAGAGCCCAGAATGACGCATGCTTGTTCAATCGGCGGGTATTCGTCGGCAGGAATCGCAGCATACCGGCCTTTGTCTTTCATATTCGGAGACAAAGCCAGCGAAAGGGCCACGATGCCCGCATCGGCCGAGCCGGAGACCACAAACGACGCGGTCTGCGAGATGTTTTCACCCAGCACAAACTTGTCTTTCACTCGTTCGTAAATCTTCTCGGTTTGCATTGCCGCTACAGCCGCCTGCCCGTAAGGGGCATGTTGAGGGTTGGCCACAGCAATCTTCTTCACCGAAGGATCGAGAAGCACTTTCATACCGGAACTGAGATCGAGTTTCGACTCGCTTCGAACCCAGATCACAATCTTGCCCTTCGCATATTCGTAATAGCTCCCAGGTTCGGTCAATCCCGCCGCTTCCAGTTTCTTCGGGTAATCGAGATTCGCGGAAAAGAACATGTCAAAGGGTGCGCCATTCTGAATCTGCTGGAAAAAATTTCCCGACGAACCGTAAATGAGCTGCACCGTCTTCCCCGTTTCCTTCTGGAATCGGGCGGCCACATCCTGCATGGCGAACTGTAGATCCGCAGCCGCCGCCACAGTGATTTCCTGCGCGAAACATATCTGCGAAACACAGCCCGCCGCCAGAACGGCAATCAGAATCAGTTTTCGGACGTTCACGCCCTCTCCCCTCGGCTTATAATGACTGCATGCCTATTTCAGCCAGAAACAAACTGCGTGGAAAAATCGAAGAAATTCAACTGGGCGACATCATGGCCCATGTCGTGGTTCGGGTCGGGGACAACCTCATTGAGAGCGCCATCACTCGCCGTAGCGCCGACGAACTCAAGCTCAAGAACGGCGATACCGTCACCGCCGTGGTCAAAGCGACCGAGGTCATGATCCAGAAGGACTGACCCTTCACTGCACGTCCACAATCTTCAGCGTCGTCACCTGCCGCACCCACCGTGTCATTCGTTTTTCATCGGGTATCACGATGCGGTATGGCCCCTCCTTGTCATCGAGCGGCTTTCCATCTTTCAGGAACGCCAGAACAACCTGCTTGTCAGTAAATGCCGGGTCGAGCTCAGGCAGGGCAATCACCACGCGATAGCTGTCTGCCGCCTCTACCAACAAGCATGACGCCAGTCGGCTTCCCTTTACACCCGTCCCAAACCCGACCCCAGCTTTCTCCAGCACGGCCTCAAGCGCGACCCCCTCAAATGTTGCAGATGCGCCGGACGCACTGGTCGAGACCTTGATGTGCGGCAAGGATTCGATGTCAGCCCGTGCCATGACGGTCGGTTTCCCGCCCTCAATTTGAACCGTTAACTGCTGACCCTGCGCAACGCCGCCCCGCGCCAGCAGAGCAATGAGCACAACCGCAAGAAACAGCCAACCTTGTAGCGCCGGCATCCTGCCGGCTGTCGCGAGGGCATCTTGCCCTCGCCAGCGGCGAACACGCCCCCACGACCGCCGCCGGGACGGCGGCGCTACCAACATGTCAATCGAGCGGCGCCGTTTCATCTCACACCCGCAGAATCATTACTTCCGTGGCCTTTATTAGGGCGGCCGCAGTCTGCCCCGGCTTGAGCTGCATCTCGCGCGCGGAACGCGCCGTAATAATCGACGTGATTTGCTGGCCGCCAATCGAAATCGCGATCTCCGCCATCAGGCCGCTAATGCGAACCGCATCGATTCGTCCCACCAACTGGTTCCGTCCACTCACGCGGCGGATCACCAGCTTGCGTTCCTTCTCCGTTCTCCCTCTGGTTCGGAAAAGCAGCCGGTCCACTTCGCTTTCCGGAATGCGGTGATGTCCCCCAGCCGTCCGAATGCTGCGAATTTTCTTCTTGTAGATCCACTGCTTGATGGTGGGAAAGCTGATCCCCAGCTGTAAAGCCGCGTCCCGAAGCTTCAGCAACTCTTCAATCTTCCGTTCAGATTTGCCATTCCTCTGCATGGGAACGAATCCTACAGTCAAGCCAAGGCATGGTCAACTCGCCGAATAGGTGCCGTCATCCAGGAAGCCCTGCGTTTTCCAGCGGGGCGAAGGATCTCGCGCGTAGCCTTTCGAAGTTGCTCCGCTACCAGCTACTTCATTAGTATGTCGCCACCATTTCGCTCTAGAAGCACTAAACTGCGTAGTATTAGACATTATAAACATATCTGATATACACTTCGCTTCTTTAACTCCATATGGGTACATCGGAGGCGAGATGCGTGCAATCAATTTGGTTCTGCTGGCGGCCTTTGTCTTCCTCTCATCAACCTTGACCTCTGCCCAGAACGGATTTTTCTCCGACTGGTTCAACATGGTGTCCGAAACGCAAGCGGCACAGCCTCACTGGATCACTCCCCTCGCCACAACCACACCGCGGCTCGAACAGGAGTTTCGCTACGACATTCAATGGCAGACCCACAATAGCGGTGTCACGACCGACAACTACGGCGTGAGCAAGGGTTTGGAAATCATCCCGGCAAAGAAATGGGAAGTCATCCTCGCCGTGCCTCCATACATTGTGAACAACCCGGATTCTCCCAATAATGGATTCGGCGACTGGCAGTTCCTGGTGAAATATCGAATCGCTGCCGGAAACGAGGAGCACGGGAACTACATCTTGACCGCCTTCTACCAGATGACTCTTCCCACTGGGCAGTACCAGGAAGGCGCGTTGAGTCCGGTGATCACACCCACAATTGCCTACGGAAAGGGCTTCGGGAATTTCGACGTCCAGGGAACATTGGGCTACAGCCTGCCCACCGGAAATGTGTCGCTCATCGGACACACTCTGCCGTGGAATAACACGTTTCAGTACCGCGTCTACAAGAAATTTTGGCCGGAGCTGGAAGTTAACTTCAACCACTTTTACGGCGGGAACGGCAACGTCGTCCCGACCAGCCACCCGGGCAAAACATTGGTATATCTCACGCCGGGCCTCGTGCTTGGCAGATTTCGCATAAAGGATCGTCTCGCTTTCACCGTCGGTGGCGGATTCCAAATCGCCGCGACATCATTCCATCCTACAAACCACATTCCGATTCTATCGATACGCTTCCCGTTCTGAATGCGGAACCGGAACTGGTCTTATATAAATGGTCTTGAAAGGGCCCCTTCTGTGCGACCGCTCGAGCTTGCCTGATTGTTTAAGCTTTTGGGCACTTCTCCTTGGCGGGAGGCCATCTGCTTCGGTAGTTCCCTCAGAGCAAAACCGGCTAAAGCGGAGATGATCGAGCCGGCGACAGTCATCATGAGTGTGCCAGCGTAGCGACTGAACCACCCTTGTCCGGCGGAAGATGGCTCAGCCTCTACGGCCTGGGGTTGGGAATTCAAAGACTGCCAGTTCACAGGCTGCCAGTTCAAGGAAAGATCAGCGCGGCTGGCGCTCACGGATAAGGCTCGTTGCCCCAACCCTCTACGACGTTACATCCTTGACGTGCGTCGCGATGTACCACTGATTGCCGAAAGCGTCCTTCACCGCTCCATTGCGGTCGCCGTAAGGCTGGTCGACCGGCTGCATAATCGAAGTCGCGCCTGCCTGCAGCGCACGCTGGTAGACCGCATCGCAATCCGGCACGTACAGATAGAACATGGCCGGCATGGGCGGGTACTTCCCCTGGGGCTCACCCATCTCCACGACCGAGTCCCCGACGCGTATCTCCGCATGATGAACCACTCCATCAGGCGACGCGTATTTCGCAATCTCGCGCGCCCCGAAAGCCCGCTTCAAGAAGTTGATCACGGGCTCCGCCCGCACCGGTAGCATATATGCATTGACGCTGTTCAGTCCCTTGGGTGTGTAGCTCTCGCCTGTGTGCGTAGCGATGTACCAGAGGTTCCCCGCCACATCTTTCACGCTGCCCGAGCGTTCTCCGTATTCCTGATCTCGGGGCTCATCAAGGGACGTAGCGCCCGCCTGCAATGAGCGTGCGTACACCGCATCGCAATCAGGAACGTAGAGGTGAAGCGCATGGGTATTTGGCGTAGACCGGAACTCACGCCCCGGAATGCCCCCACCAATCATCAACATCGAATCTCCGATGCGCACCTCGCCGTGCAGCCCGCCCGCCGTTCCTACGGTACGGAACATCTCTTCGGCGCCGAACCCATTCTTGACGAACTCCATCAGTGCCGGCCCATCCTGCGCGACCAGATACGGCGTCACCGTGCGGTAGCCTTTCGGGATCGGGTCGACGCTGGGCTTCTTGGCGTGCCCCTCTTTCATCATCGCCTGGAACCGGCGGTGCATCTCCTCGACCGACATCTCTTCTTTGACCATGGAAACGTTCCAGGCATATCCAAAAGGATCGAGCATGTTCGCCTCACGGTATCCATAGAATTGGTCTGAGATCGGGCCTGTCAGCTTGGCCCCAGCTGCCACGGCGTGCTCCGCGAAGGCATCCACGTCGGAAACGTGGATCACCATGCTGACCGGCGAACTGCCCATCGTCTCGGCGCTGTACCGTCCGCCTTCCGGCCATTCATCGGTCAACATAATTACCGAATCACCTATTAAAAGCTCGGCATGAGGAATGCCCATTTCGATCTCGAAGCGCATGGTTTCCTTCGCTCCGAAAGCCTGTTTATAAAATTCGATCGCTTTCGCCGCAGCCTTGAAGGTCAGTCTGGGTGCGGCGAAGGTGCGAGTTGCGCTGATAGGTGCTGTCGTAGTCGCCATCGAAATATTCCTTTCCAAGTCATTCTTCAAACGCATTTTGAAATCTTCCCGCGGCAGATCGCGCAACTCGGCGGCGATGCGGACAAGCGGACTCACGCCCGCATCCCCTCGCGGCAGCTGCACACCGGGATTTCTGATCAGTCCCTGCACCGCGTCATCGAGCTGTTCGATCAAACTACGCCTAGGCATCTTTGCCACCCGGCTTCGTGTTCCCCTTCGTGTTTTCCTTCGTGTAACTTCGTGTCCTTTGTGGTTTCCCGCTTTTGACTTCGATCTGCTCCCGCAGATTCTGCAAGCCCCGGAATTGCAATTGCTTCACCGCACCCTCAGTACGTCCCAACGCCTCCGCGATCTCGCGAATACTCCTCTCCTCCGCAAACCGCATCGCCACTGCACGCCGCTGATCCGCCGGAAGCCGATCCACCAAGCGAAACAACCGCGCCCGACGTTCAACTTCCTCGAGACCAACGTCAGCGGTCGCATCCACGCCGACTTCCGGAGGGTCGTCGACTGCCAACTCTCTCTCCGCCCGCTGCGCCCGATCCGCAATCGCGTTGGCCGCAATCCTCAGCAACCAAGCTGCAAACGGCGCACCTCGCCACTCGAAACGCCGAACATTCGCCAACGCCTTGTGAAATACCTCCGAGGTCAAATCCTCAGCCGCATCGCGATCGCCCACTCGGCGCGCGACGAATGCATACACCCGCTCAAAGTTGATTTCGTAGAGTTCGGCGAACCGGGCAGGATCCTTTTGCGCAGCCTCGACCAGCAGACGTTCCTCCGCCTGCTCCGGGGACCACCTCGATGCCGGTGCTCGCACGACCATCGCGCCTCTAACTATAGAAACGGTCGAAAACCGGAAAGGTCACGCAGAATAATTCATCAGATAGAATAACGCTCAGCACCCTGCCAGGCGCTCAACCGGGGAATCCAACGCGGAACATTGGCGCGATAGGTTTCATACTCGGCCCCAAAGCTGCGCCGCAACGTCGGCTCCTCATAGAACACGACAAACAGGTGAGCAGCCAGCCACGGAAGAACGGCGTACTCGAGAACCTGCACATCCCCAAGCGACAATCCCTGCCCCACGATTACCGCCACGACCGCCACGTACATGGGATTCCGCACATAGCGATAGAGCCCGCTAAGCACCAAATACCGCGTAGGGAAAACCGGCGCCGGCGTCCCCAATCCCTTGAGTGCGAAGCGGACAAAAGAATCCAACAGCAAGGGAACGCCCGCCACAATCAGAAAAATTCCCAGCCATCGAAAGGGATAAAAATGCAGCAGCGGAGGACGCACGCGCCAGCCAGAAATCCACCAAGGTACAAGTCCAGCCACGGTCCCGGGCGCTATCAGAAGGAAAAAGACCGTCCCCACAATCGCCGAGACTCGCCGAATCGCCTCCGAACTCAACGCGGCGGAGCCTTATCCGGTTCCCCAACTACCTTAACGCCATACTTCGAAGCCGGCACGCAGGTCGAATACCCAACCGGCGCGGTGGCATCGGAATGCTGGCTCTCGCGTTTCACCAGGAAGTTTTGGATCGTGTAGCAGATCTTATCTCCGTCACGCGCCGAGTCGGAGCGGGAATAATGTCGATCCACGCGATCACTCGGCCACACCTGAACGAAATCCTGGCGCGCTATCGCCGAAGGGCTGAGCCAATCTGAGCTGAAGGGGTTTACCGCCGCTTGCGAAGACGAATTCTGCCGCACCGCATCACCGGCGGCACAAACCGAAACCAATCCACACAGCAGAACTACCCGGAGGCCGGAGATTCGCATATTAGGTTCCTCCAATAAGCCAAATTATAACCCCAAACCTTACGGGCGAAAATTGCCAAACCGATTGGCAAATTATGAGGAGCAAGCAAGACCAGCGAAACAGTGCGGGGCCCTTGGCACTGGATGGGGGAGAGCCGTAATGCAGGGCCCCGTCTATGCGGAGTTCTCTTCTTACACCCGCGCCAAGCCCACGCGACAACAAAATGATTCTTGTTCCATTTTCCGAACAACCCGTGGAAAACTAGCACCGAAGTCATAACCAGCCGGTTAGCCCGAAACCCGACGCCCTCTGCTACTTCGAACGCCTCACCCCGCAGCAGAGTTATAACCCTCCCGCCTTCGGACAGCTATTTACTTGTCAGCACCGAGTGGACCCCACTCCCTTATCTTTTGGAATCATGCGGTTAGAGCCGGGCTACCACCAAAATCTTGGAGGAATGAGGGATAAGGATTTATACGCAAAATACCCGGGACAAAAGGACTTAGTCGATTATGCACCTCGAAACGAGAATTTTGTTCTCGTTGGATTGGTTAAGCAGCGGTCTTGAGGCCGACTGCGGATAAGAGAGTGTCGAGATCGTCGGTGAGCCGTTGATAGAGGCGGTCCAGTTGACAACGTTTGCCCGGGGCGAGGTTGCGATCGCCGGCGAAAGGCTTGAGGAGACCGGCGGTGAGCGGAGCATAGATGCGCTCGAATAGCTTCAGGAAGAGGACGCAGATGGAATAGCCCGGGTGGGCGAGACGGTACCGGCGAGAGTGGGGCAGTTTGTCCACCAGGCGCTTG